>ENA-UONY01001180-UONY01001180.1-human-gut-metagenome-genome-assembly--contig:-CS9-NODE-1180-length-23660-cov-7.158229_pt1 | contig 23660 bp, 20 predicted proteins | sample MGYA00242465_ERZ724012 | MGnify/ENA metagenome assembly ERZ724012 | reverse complement strand
CAACGCAGTGGGTCTCGTTTGAGAGCGTGTCAAAAATACTTTTTTGACACGCTCACCGGGGACACGGCCAATGCCGTGTCCCCGGTTTCCTTATTCTTCGGTTTTGCTCTCAGGCGCGGCGAGATACGGGTCGGGTTTCAGGAGGCGCTTCCAGTAGCCGTCGAGCAGGTACAAGGGTCCCAGACTCGCGTGGCAGAGGAGGCGATCCTTCGCCGAGAGCGTCGTGACCGGCGCTTCGGAATATTTATAGAATACGCTGTCGTGCCCGACACAGAGTCCGAGCGCAATGTTGAGCTCTGTCTTTTCCTCGTTGAGCATGAGCGCCTGCAAAACCGGGTTGCAGATGTTCACGCCGACTTCAAGACAGCGTTCCGGGATGCCGAGCTCGGTTTTGTTTACCATGCCGCATTTGCACGCAACGCCGCGGACCTCATATCCCTGCGCGCGCAGGACACGCGCGAGGGCGTTCGCCTCGCGGATCAGTCCCGCGCAGGTGGCGATGCCGATCTTTTTGACGCCGAGGAGCTGCGCAAAGTGCATCGTTTCCTCGATGCGGCTTTTGGTGCCGTAACCGTCACGCTCGTTGACCGCCGCAGCGACGGAAAAGGCGTTTTCCTCGCCCTTCAGAATTTCCAGCGAACGTTCGAGCAGCGCTTCGTCCAGGTGCTCCGTCCGGCAGAACGGCGGGAACTGCCCGCCCTTGCCGCGGCAGGGGGCGCTGCCGCAGTCGATGCAGGAGCAATTTTCGTTATCCATACCGGCGGCCTCCTCACTTTGCCTCGGCGCAGCGCTTTTCGAGCTCGGCGCACACCTCGGCGTATTTGTCCTCATCGAGAATGTAATGCTTTTTATAGAGCACATAGCTTGCGTACATGAGCACGAACGGCAGCACCGTCATGCACAGCAGCAGCCCGCGGGACTGTCTCGGCTGGATGGAGGAGATGATGCCGTCGATCTGCGCGAGCTTGGCAGCTTCGCTGATCTCGCCGAGCGAGGCCGCGCGCTCGAGCGCGGAGATCTGGTTCGTATACCCCGTGACGCCGAAGACGAGATAGGTAGCGGACGTGACCGCCACAACGATGGCGGAGGCAAGCTTCGTGAAGAACGGGCGGAGGGACGTGATGATCGCCTCGTCGCGCTCGCCGCGGAGGTATTCGTTGTACTCCACGGTGTTGATGAGCGAGATCATCATGATGAGATAGAAGCCGTACTGGCCGAGGTTTGCGACCATATAGCCCGCGGTGAGCAGCCAGAACTTCACCATGCCGCCGGAGAGCACGAGCCCGGAAACGATCATAACGGCGTAGCCGATAACCGAGAGCAGCATGAGCTTATCCATCATCTGCTTGCGGCGGAAGCGCTTGGCAAGCATGGGGTAGAAGATCATGAGAAGCGCCGTTGCCGCGAGACCGACGGTATTGAAGAGCGAGTAGAGCCCGCCCTCGTAGCCGAAGGCAAAGTACACATATGTGGAACCGAGACCGCCCATGACAACGTCGTTGCCGATCTGCTGAAGAAGGAAAACGAGCGAGATCCAGAGGATCTGGGGATTGCCGGTGATGGTGTTCCAGATCTTCTTAAAGCTGACGGGCGGGACTTCCTTCGTATTGTAATCCCGCCGCTCGCGCACGCCGAAGATCGTGGCGCAGAGGAAGAGCGGCGCCAAAATGCAGATCACAAGCGCAACGCGGCCATAGGCCGTTGCGGTGCTGCCGCCGAGTGTGCCGCTGCCGGTGGTGAGCATGGGGATGAGGATGGAGGCGATAACGCCGCCGATGCCGGCAAAGAGATTCGTCCGGGACGTGAGCGAGTCGCGCACGTGCGCATCGGAGCTCAGCGCCGACACCATGCCCCAGTAGGAGATATCGTGCATCGTGTAGGTGATCGAATAGAGAAAATAGATCACGCCGAAAAACGCGATGAAGCTCCAGCCCTGCAGGTTCGTGTTGAACGCGAGATACACGACGATGGACGTGGAGAGAATGCCGATCACGAGCCAAGGCTTGAATTTGCCGTAGCGCGAGCGGGTGCGCTCGATGATGTTGCCCATGATGGGGTCGTTGAGCGCATCGAACACACGTGCGCCGACCATGATCGCCGTCACCGCGCCGAGCTGCGCGGCGGTGAGATGGCGCGTAAACAGGATATAGGTGAAAATGAAGTTGGTGAACAGGTTATAGATCATATCCCGTCCGACCGTGCCGAGGGGGAACATCCAGAGATTGCGCTTATCCGAGGTCACGTTTTTCATGCCTTTTCCTCTTTCTCCCGCAGGATGTGATCGATTCAGCGCTCGTTATCGCGGATCTTGCCGAGCGCGCCGCCCGGATGGCGGCGGACATACTGCGCCGGGGTCTGCGCCACATCCGCCTGCAATATGGCGGAAAGCGCCTGCAAAACGAACATCTCCGCCAGAACGGAGTTGCGAGGCGCACGGTTGAGCGGGCCGCCCTCTTCGTCCACGTGCGCAAGAAGCAGCGCGTCGCTCTCCTTTGCAAGCCAGCTTTCCGCGTTGCCGGTGATGCCGATGACGCGGCAGCCGTTGTTCTTCACGGCGAGCACCGTGGCTTTCAGCTCCACCGTCTCGCCGGAATTCGATATGGCGATGACAACGTCGCCCTCCTCCAGCTGGCCGCAGGAGCCGTGCACCGCCTCCGTGCCGTGGAGAAAGTAGGACGGCGTGCCGGTGGACGAGAGCAGCGAGGCGGCATACGCCGCCACATGGCCGGGCTTTCCGATGCCGGTCACATGGACGCGGTGCCCCGCAGCGCGGCATTCCTCAATGAGCGCGACGGCGCTTTCGTACATCTCCGGCGTCTGCTGCGCGAGAAACGCGCCGAATTCCTTCTCTGCCGACGCAACGAGATGCGTCAGCGCAGCTTTCCCTTCGTTTTTCATGCCTTTTCTCCTTCCAGCTTTTCCAGCAGACCGTAGTCCATGCCCTCGTATCCGCGCTCGCGCAGCAGCGCCGTTACCTCCGCAAGCGTCGGGAGGCTGGGGATCGCGCCGTGGCGCGAAACGGTGATCGCTGCGGCGTGGCTTGCAAACGCCAGCGCCTGGCGCGGCGGAAGCCCCGCGCACCAGAGCGTGCTGAACGCGGCCACAAACGAGTCGCCCGCCGCCGTGGTGTCGGCCACGACGGGCATTTTCACGCTCTCGACCCGCGCGACGCCCTTGTCATTCACGGCAACGGAGCCGTTGCCGCCGAGCGTCACGATGAGGTTTTCCACACCCTTTTCGCGGAAAATTTCCGCAACGGCGCGCAGGTCGTCCTCGTTTGCGCCGTTCTCGTCCACGCGGATGGGGTGGCCCGCCATGGCGGCGGCCTCGTGCTCGTTCGGGGAGAAAAATGTGGCGCAGCGGAAAAGCTCCGGCGAAACGGGTGCAGCGGGGGCGGGGTTCACCATGACCGGCACGCCGGCCTCGTGCGCCCAGCGCGCCACGGCCTCGTTGATGAACATCGGCAGCTCAAATTGCAGCATGACGAGATCGTAATTTTTTACTTCGTCACGGATCCACGAAATTTCCTCCACGGTGATGGCGTGGTTCGCGCCGGGGCAGACGACGATGCGGTTATGCGCGCCGGTTTCCGTGATCTCCAGCGTGATGGCGGAAACACCCGTCGGGTGCGTCGGATCGACCACAACGCGCGACACATCCACGCCGGAGGCGGCGGCCGCCGCGACGGTCTCACGGCCGTAAGCGTCGTTGCCGACACGGCCGACCATCGTGACATCCGCGCCGAGACGCGCGCACTGCACCGCCTGGTTCGCGCCCTTTCCGCCCGGCGCTGTGCGGAAATCGAGACCGATCACGGTCTCGCCGGAGTTCGGCGCCTTTTTCGTGGAGGCAATGAGGTCCATAACAAAGATACCAACAACAAGAATGCGGGGCTTTCGGTTCATAGCGACACTTCCTTTGTTTTATTTTTTCCGATAATCGACGCTTACTTAGCGCTTGACGACGCCCTTTTGCAGAAGGATGTTGGCATAGAGAGCTGTTTCGCCGGTCTGCACGATGTAGCAGGCTTTTTCCGCCTTTTCGTAAAAGGCGAAGCGCTCCACATACCCCGTGCATGCCGCGCCGCGCGCGTCGTATTTTTCAATGATCTTTTCATACTCGTCCAGAACGGGCAGTTCAAGATCGCGGTCGCATTCAGACTTTGCCATATAGAGCACCGGGGTTTCCACATGGGTATCGAGCGGCATAAACTGCAAAATGGCGTCGAGCAGTTCCGGGATGCCGTGGCCGTCGGCGCGGATGACCTTCGCCGTGCCGCGGCGGCTCACCCCGTCTGAGGGGAAGTTGGCGTCGGCGAGCACGATCGTATCGCCGTGCCCCATGGCGTAGATCGCCGCGAGAAGCTCCGGAGAAAATAGCGGGGAAATATGGTTGAGCATGGGATGTTTCCTCCTTTTCTGTTTTCCGGGACAGAGAACAAAATCGCTGTATTTTTCTGCATAATATCATACCGCTTTTTCCCTGCATCCGCAAGGGTTTTCCCCGTTTCCCGTCCGGCAAATACACAACGCGGCACGGCATGGATAAAAATGTCCTCCCGGAGTCTCCGGGAGGACATGTTCTGCTTTTCTATCCGGCTCACCGGAGCGTGCCGTTCGGCACGTCCAGCACGAGATCGGACATGGCGAAGCTGGCGCAGGGGTGGATGTACCCGAACTCGATGTCCGCGCGGCGGCGGCCGTCGGTGCGCGCAGGGACGTATACGCTGCCGGAGAGCAGGCGCGAGCGGCACCAGCCGCACTCGCCGCTGCGGCAGCGCTCCGGCACGCAGATTCCGGCGCGCTCGGCCGCGACGAGCACCGGCTCATCGGCGGAGACGGGAATTTCGTATTCCCTGCCGCACTGGATGAGCTTCAGTTTAAACGTCCTGCCGCGGATACCGGCGGGATAGTCCGGCTGATCCCACGGATTCTTGATCGCGCCGAAAAGCTCCCGGCGCACATGCTTCCGGCGCAGGCCGAGCGGCTCGATCTGTGTATCGAGATAGTTGTACATGCCCTGCGGGCCGCACATAAAGATGCTGTACTCCTCGCCGCCGTACTTTTGAATGAGCTCTGCGGTGATGAAGCCGTGCTCATAGCCCGGCTTTTCCTCGTCGGAGAGAACGTGGACGACGTGTACCTTGCTGCACGCCGCGGCGACTTCCTCAAGCTCCTTTTTATAGACGATGCCCGCTTCGGTGCGCGAGCCGTAAAGTATGGTGAGATCAAAATCCTCCAGACCGTCGCGCAGGGCATACGCCATGGCCATGAACGGCGTGATGCCGACGCCGCCGGCGAGCGCCACGACTTTTTTCGCATCGCGCAGGCGCTCGTAATAGAGCTGTCCCTGCGGGCCGGAGATCGTGAGCTTCTGCCCGACCTGCCAGGTGTCCTGCACCCAGGGGGAAACAAACCCGTTCGGATCGCGCCGCACGGCGATATTATATTCGCCGCGCTTCGCCCACGCGGGGCTGCCGCTGAGCGAGTAAGCGCGCGTCGTGACCGTTTCGCCGATGTGCGCCGTCACGCTTACGTACTGCCCGGCACGAAACGGCGCGAGCGGTGCGCCGTCCTCGGACCTGAGCACGATGGTTTTCACGTCCGGGCCGTTCTGCCGGATCTCCGCGACAACGACGTGCTGCGCTTCCGGGTGGCGGATTTTCGCCTTTTCGTTCGTTGTGAGCGTTTTGGGCAGAGGCGTTGCCGGGGCCGCCTGGATTGCCGCCTCGCGGACCTTGGGCATGTTCTTGAACCGGAGCATGTCGAGCGCCCCGATCAGCTTTACTTTATAGTTGCAGTTTGCCGCCATGTCACTCAAGCCTCCTCTGCTTTCATTTCGGCAAGGGTCTTTTTCGCAAGCGTGTCGCCGCTGAAGATCGCGGAGTTGTAGCCGTCGCCGCGGATGGACGCCGCGCCGACAAATTTCAGCCCTTTGACCGGGAACTCGGTGCCCATCATCATCATGCGCGGCATCATGTTGTCCCAGTCCTTCAGCTCGAATCCGTAGGCGGAGCCCTCCGGCGTATTCACATAGTTGCACATCGTCCACGGCGTCGCGATCTCGATCTCCTCGATATACGGCGTGATGGTGATGCCGGTGCGCTCTTCAAAAAGCCCGATGAGCTTTTCGGCAAAGTCGGTCTTGGTTTTTACGTAGTCGTCCTGCTCCACGTCCGCCCAGGCGTCGGCCATGAACGTGCTCGTGAGCGACAGCACGCACGTCCCCTCCGGCGAGAACGCCGGGTTCACAACGTTGTAGCAGACCATGACCTGGTTGCAGTTAGTCTCCATGCGCTTGCCGGTCTCATATTCCCTGGCGCTGTTCGCCGAGGTCGGAAGGAAGATCGTATAGTCGTGAATGCCGATCTCCTCCGCCGATTTATCCAGCCCGAGGTACACTACAAACATGCGCGCCGAATACGTGCGGGCGTTGCCGAGTTTTACCATGCGCTCGGGCACGACCTCTGGGGGACACATCGTAGCGTAGACCATGTTTTGGTTCATGTTGCAGAGGATGTGGCGTGTTTCCACCTCGCCGCATGTCGTTTTCACGCCGCGGACGGCCTTATTATCGTCAAAGAGGATTTCCGTGGCGGTGCAGTTCATCCAGACCTCGCCGCCCATCTTCCGGAAGCATTCGAGAAGACCGGTCGTCAGCTCGTTGCTCGTCTTGTCCGGGATCCAGGCGCCGTGGTTCACGTACAGCCAGAGCATGTTCACGTATTGCAGGAAGGAAAGGTGATCCATGTCCACGCCGAGATAGCCCCAGTAGGTGCCCATGATGTCCTGTGCGAGCTTCGGCATTTTCATCGCCCGGAATACCTCGTTCACCGTGTAGCTGCCGAGACGCAGGAAGTTGGGGAAGTGCTCCTGCATGTACTTCGGGTCGGTTTTTCCCGCAACGCTGAGCGAATAGTCGCCCGCCTCGTGGAACTCGGTGCCAAGGTCAAAAAGATCCTGAATCGATTTGCGGCAGCCGGGGACGAGCCGCTCCATTTTGTTGACAAATTCCTTCACGGTGCAGGGGAGCGTCGCGTCGATGTGCGTCTTGCCGTCGGACGCGGTGGTAATGACGCGGAAGTTGTCCGGCACCATGTGCCAGGGAATATCCAGCCCATACTCCTCGCACGTTTTGCGGCAGCCGCCGGGATTTTCCCTGCTGCCCCATTCGCAGATTTCGTGCAGCGCGGTCTCAAACTCAAAGCGCCCCCGGCGGAAGCTTGAAGCGCAGCCGCCCGGAAGGTTGTGCCGCTCGACAAGAAGCGTCTTTTTGCCGCCCTTCGCCATCCGGCAGGCCGCTGCGAGACCGCCGTTGCCCGCGCCGATGACTACGGCATCGTATTTTTGCATGGTCTTGTCCTCCTTTAATGTTTTCGCGCTTGCCTCTTCGTGGTATTACCACGCAATTCTGCTTATAAGAATATATACCGCGCCGCCTGTTCGTCAAGCGCCGCCAGGCGATTTCATCGGTTTATCAAAAACCGGCCGTTGACTTTTGCGTATATTGCAGGTAAACTGTGGTTAAATAAACGTGGTATTTCCACGTGCATTTGCCGGAGGAACGACCTATGGGCTACAGCAAAATCACCGCGCTTTCGCTGACGGATCTTTTCGTGCAGCAGATCGAAAACATGATCCTTTCCGGGGAGCTCGCCATCGGCGAGCGGCTGCCGCCGGCGCGGGAGCTCGCGGTGAAGATGGGCGTTTCGCGCACCGTGGTCACGGCTGGGCTGGTGGAGCTGGAAAAGCTCGGCTTTGTGGAGATCAAAGTCCGGCAGGGCGTGTACGTCTGCGATTACCGGCGGCGCGGCACGATGGAAACGCTTGTGGCGATCATGCGGTATAATGGCGGCGCGCTGCGGAAAAACGAGGTGTGCTCCCTGCTCGAAACGCGCGACGCGATGGAGAGCATGTGCATGCGTCTTGTGGTAGAGCGCTCGGACGCCGCCGCGCTCGAAGCGCTTGCGCCGATCCTCGAGAGCATCCGCACCGCGCGCGACGCCGACGAGGCCGCGGAGAACGTCTTTCTCTTTCACCACGAACTTGCGGTGCTCTCCGGCAACGTGCTTATGCCGCTCTTATATCACTCCTTCCGCCCGCAGAGCGTGTATCTCTGGACAATTGACTGCAAGCGCAGCGGCATACAGAAAATGTATGAATCGAAGCTGACGCTCTATACCGCTCTTCTGAACGGCGACACCGGCGAAGCCGTCCGCCTTACGCACGAGCGCATTGCCCGCGCTCTTGACGCGCTGCCCCTCTTCGGGGCATGACCGCAAAAAAAATTCCCGCTCTCCTTTCGGAAAGCGGGAATTTTTTGTTATCTCAGCTTTTTGAGCTCTTCGAGCACCGAGTACGGTATTGCGAGATTGCCGCAGCCCGTGCCCATGGAGATATGGGTTTTGCGCGTGCCGTGGTAGTCGCTGCCGCCGGAAACGCCCATGCCGTACTTCTCCGCGGCGCGCAGCAGCCACGCGGTCTGCTCGGCGGAAAACTCGGAATAATACGCTTCCAGCGCCCGGATGCCGAGCACCTTTGCCGTTTCGATCAGCTCGATGAGCTCCGGCTCCGGGTAATGGTACTGCATCGGGTGCGCGAGCACCGGTACGCCGCCCGCGGCGACGATCGTTTCCACGGCCTTTGCAATGGAGATCCGGCGCTTCGGCAGATAGTACGGTTTGCCCTCGCCGAGGTACTTTTCAAATCCCTCCTTTACGGAGGAGATGTATCCCTTGCGCATCAGATGCTCGCAGAAGTGCGGGCGGCCGAGCACCGAGTCCGGGTACTCCTCGCGCAGCTGCGCGATGGAGATATCAAACCCGTCGCGCTCGAACATCGCGGCAATCTTCTCGTTCCGTTCGTCCCGCTCGGTCTTCACCCAGCCGAGCACCGGGCGGAGCTGCGGCGCGGCGGGGTCGATGAAATAGCCGAGGATGTGGACGTTGTTGTCGCGGTAGTCCGAGGACACCTCAATCCCCGGCACGACCTCCACGCCGAGCTCCGCCCCGGCGCGCATCGCCTCCGGCACGCCGGAGACGCTGTCGTGGTCGGTGATGCTCACCGCGGCAAGGCCGAGGGCCGCCGCCTTTTCCACCGCGGCACGCGGCGAATCCGTGCCGTCCGAGGCCGTCGTATGAATATGCAGGTCAATATAACTCATGGATAAATGGGTTTCCTTTTGCGGAGAATTTTGCCCGTCAGGGCTTCCAGTCGTAGCTGCCGCTGTTCTGGTTGCCGTTCTGGCCGTTATTCTGGCCGTAGGGGTTCTGCTGGTAGGGGTTCTGGGTATAACCGCCTTGCTGACCGTAGGGGTTCTGCCCGTAACCGCCCTGGCCATACCCGCCGCCGTAGCCGCCGGAGGGGTACTTCGGGCTGTCGCCGTACTGGTTCCAGCCGGGCTGGCTGTCCTTGCAGAGCCAGATGATCAGGATGATCTGCCCGACGAGGGGAACGAAGTTCAGGAAGAACCACGCGCCGCTGCGGCCGATATCGTGCAGACGCCGCCAGCAGACACCGAGGCCGGGCAGGAACACGCCGATGTTCCAGAGCGAGAGCAGCAGCGAAGGAAAGTTGCTGTCGGTATTGCGGACAAACGCGGTGAGGACTGCGGTCACCGCCCAGTTGAGCAGCGCGAAGTACCAGTACTCGCTCCGCCGCGCGCGGCCGGAAAAGCAGAGATACTTCTGGAATACGGATGTGATGGCTTCCTGAAAGCTCATAGTTTTGTCTCCTTCCGGTTGGTCTTTTTCTGTGTAGGAATATAGTATCGTACTTTACTGCCGATTGCAAGAGCCGCGGCGGTGGGTCCCTCTATGGATTTTCTTTGACGCATTTATATCTTCTTTATATACTCCCTTCTTTTTGCCAACATTTTTGCTATCTTTTTTCAAAAAAGTACAGAATGTTTGTTATTTCTATTGCTATGGCGCGTTTTAGGGCGTATAGTGGACAGGCATGTTTTTTTGGAGGGATTTTCGTGATTGCTTCGTTTTTTGCCGGATTAAAGAGAGAATTTTCCGGCTACAACGCCGCGAGACTGATGAAGGACGTTCTTGCCGGTCTCACGGTATGCGCCGTGGCGCTGCCGCTCGCGCTCGCGTTCGGCGTTTCATCCGGCGCTTCCGCCGCGGCGGGACTCGTTACGGCGATTATCGCCGGTATCGTCATTGCGCTGCTCGGCGGCGCGTCGTTCCAGATTTCCGGCCCCACCGGCGCGATGAGCGCGGTGCTCGTCGGCATCGTGGCAACGCACGGCTTGCAGGGCGTATTTTTCGCGTGCTTCGCCGCCGGAATCTTACTGCTGCTCGCCGGTGTGCTCCGGCTCGGGCGGCTCATCAGCTTCATTCCGATGCCCGTCATCATGGGCTTCACATCCGGCATTGCGATCATCATTGCGCTCGGCCAGATCGACAATTTCTTCGGCACAACGTCCGAAGGGCTTACAAACATCGAAAAGCTGCTCTCCTACGGGCGGCTCGGCTTTCATGTGAACTGGCAGGCGGCGCTCATCGGGCTGCTCGTCGTGGCAATCATGATCCTCTGGCCGAAAAAGTGGGGCGCGCGCGTCCCCGGCTCGCTTGTCGGCATCATCGTGGCCGCCATCACTGCGGGTGTATTCCACATGGATTCTCTCGCCACCGTCGGCGACATTCCCCGCACGCTGCTGCTCGCCGACCGGCTGGATCTCTCGTCGCTCAATTTTGCGATGGTCAAAGACCTGCTCTCACCCATCGTGACGATCGCGGCGCTCGGCATGATCGAGAGCCTCCTTTGCGGCGCTTCCGCCTCACGCATGAAGGGCGAGGCGTTCAACGCCGATCAGGAGCTGATCGCGCAGGGTGTCGGCAACATCCTTCTGCCGCTCTTCGGCGGCGTGCCCGCCACGGCGGCCATCGCCCGCACGAGTGTGGCGGTCAAGTCCGGCCAGCAGACGCGCCTGACGAGCGTTTTCCACTCGGTATTCCTGCTCGCGTCCATGTTCCTGCTCGGCGGCGTGATGGCGCGTCTGCCGCTCTCAGCGCTCGCGGGCGTGCTCATGGTCACGGCGTGGCGCATGAACGACTGGGCAGGCATCCGTTACGTCTTCCGCCACAAATTCAAATCCGGCATCAGCCAGTTTCTGCTCACGATGGTCGCGACGGTCGTATTTGATCTCACGGTCGCGATTCTGCTCGGCGTTGTCTACTCCGCCATTTTGTACATGGCCAAGTCCAGCCAGATCCGCGTGAGTTTTTCGGCCATCGATACGAACAAGCTCCGCGCCATCGACGGCAAGCCGCCGATCCTCGAATCCGCGGGCGTGGCGTATGTAACGGGCGCGCTGTTTTTCGGCGCGGTGGACGAATTCAATCACCGTATGGCGGAGATGCCCGCCTACGATCATGTGATCCTCTCGATGCGCGGTATGCCGAGCGTGGACGTGTCCGGCGCGCAGGCGATGCTTGAGCTGTGTGAGAATCTGCTTGCGCAGGGCAAGACCGTGGCCTGCTGCGGCATGAGCGAGAGCGTCCGGCGCTACTTTGACCGCGCCGGGATCACTGAGGTTCTCGGCGAGAACGCATATTTCTGGAGCGCCGATCAGGCGATCCTCGATCTGCTGGACGCGGAAATTGTGGAATAAACTGCATATATGAGCATATATGATTTGAGCCGCGGAGGGAATTCCCTCCGCGGCTCATTGCTTTGCAGGCTTGGCACGCAGCAGGGGGCGGTTTCGTTTTTCAAAATCCCCGGCGGCGCATGTTATAACCGTAGTTGAAGGGAGGAAGGAAAAGCGATGATAAACCATTCCATCGAAAATGCCCTTGCAGAAAAAGAGGCGGCATTCGGCAGGATTCTGGAGGACGGCGACAAACTTACGATCAAAACGGAGGGATAAGGCAATGGCAACGACAATGGCGGCCATATGTGCGCTTCTGGGTCTGGGGCTTCTGATCTGGGGGTTCGCTGTCGCGAGTTGGTGACGCGAGCTTGCAGCGCACACAAAACATCACAAAAAGGAGAGGATGATTACATGTATCAGAGAATGCGCATCAGTGTGATCCGCGATCCCGGCGGCGACAGCCTGATCCGCTGTCAAGGCGACCTTTGTGGGCGCGGTAAAGGCGTGGTCGATGGAAGTCTTCTTCTGGTTCCGCCCAACACCACTGCCTATGCTTTCTGCAACGGCGTGATCTCTCCGGCGATCCCGCCGGGGCGGTACGAGCTGCTTAACACCGGAATCCCTTCGCCGTTCTTCCATAGGCTAAAAATCATTCTTACCCGCGGCGATCCCGGCACCGATCTACGCGTTTTCTTCATTTCCGAAAGGACGAAATTCTATAAGCTCGGCACCGGGGAGCTGCTTTTCACGAAGCGTTTAGGTCAACAATTCTCCTTCACAATGACTGCACTGGCCGCCTGTGGACTCGCCATGTCCGTTTCGGATCCCCTGAGGCTCATAAAAACGCTGGTTGGCTCTTGCACCGCGCTCGGCGAAGAGAATGTTGAAGCATGCTATCGCCATGCGATCCTGACCACCGTACGTGAAGCGCTCTCGCGGGAAATCAACAAGCTTACTATCACCGAATTCAACAGTCATTTGACAGATATTTCGAGCGCGGTCTTCCCGGTCGTTTCCAAAGAGCTGGACGCCTACGGCCTGCATCTTGCGTCGTTTAAGGTCGAGGCAATAAACATCCCGGAGACGGAACGCAGCAAACTGTTCGCCATGGAACAGAAATACGTGGACACAGATGTGGAGTTTGATAACTTGCAGCGCATCTTCGGCGGCTCGCTGAAAGACCGAACGGCAGCAGAAGCCTTGACCGGCATTCCCAGCCGGGGGCAGAGTCTGCCCGCCGGAACCGGGGGCGGCATGGTGACGCCCCTGATACAGCTGGCCATGCTCAGCCGGGCCATGAAGAACACGGATCTCTTCGACGGCATCACGGACATGTATACCGGTGCTTTCTCTTCCGATGATGAAAAGAAAGGAACGACTTGACGATGAAACGCCATTACTCTCTCATTCTTCCCGTTGCCGTTGGTCTCGCGGCGGTGTTCCTGCCGCCTCCGCCGCAATACGGATCTTACCGATACGGGAGGTAATTTGTCGTGCCAAAGAAGAATGTAGCCTCTCTTGCCGAAAAGTTCCCGGAGGCTGTCCGCTGGGGCGATGTACCGGATCAAAACCGTCCCGACGTGAACACCGGCAGGGGTTGCTCGGCGGCTTATGCAGAGGAGGTTCGATTGCTCCTTGAGAAGCATTTCGGGACACCCGTGCCCTCTCTTACACTTGACGCACCGCCCCGCGGAGAAAAGAACACGCGGTATTTTCTTATACTGGATGACGCAGAGAAAGAGAAAATCCGCGCGCTGCGCGATACATTCAACGCGCTTCCTGCCGCGGTCAAGGCCGGTTTCCCGGAGCTCATTCAGCCTGAAGCGAAGCCGAAACCGCAGCGGCAGGCCATCCGGTGCGTCAAGCTTCAGATGAACCGGGAAGTGTGGGTCATACAGTTCTACACCTTGGAGGGGGTGAAATATCACCGTTCTCTCGGCCGGACCATCGCGGCTGCGCTGCTCCCCGGCAAGCGTCCGTTCATCACGCTCTCCTCGGATGCTCCTGCAAGCGAGTTCTACGGGCTGTGGAACCCGCCGCAGGACAAAAGCGACTTTTTCTATCCCGGCCGGAACGAAGGAATGCGCTACAGCGTAAACAAAAATCTTATGGAGAATCGTGCCTTCCGCGGTTTCGTGGTTGGCTTTCTCCGGACGGTCGCCGCGGCAGAGAAAAAACACATTCTTAAAGACGCTGCGCGCACCATTGAGCGTTGCGGCTGCTTTCTGCCGCAGCTGTCGTTTCCGGCTCTTCTCAAATTTCATACGCCGGGCGAGATCATCGCGAGCGTCCTCCCGGCGCGAAACGTCCTAAACCGCAATCTCAACACCCTTGATCTGAACGCCGGGTACGTCGCCGCCCGTTTCCTTTCGATGATCGATCCGCAGGATCGCCCGGCGCTTTCGCGCATCACGGCCGAAGACGTACATCGTGTCCTTGCGAATGCGCCCTCGGTTCTGTTTCACGGCATGGGCACGAGAGCCGGGGTCACAGCCTATCTCGACGCCTACATAGCAGATAAGTTTCGACAGGAGCCCTTTGATTTCAATCCCTCCGGGGCGTTGGCCATGGCGCGGGATTACCTGAACATGTGCGAAAATCTGCATGTAAAGATAAGGTATGGCCTTGAGCCGGAGGCATATCTGCGCGCCCATGACGAGCTTGCCCGGCTGCAGCGGGATCGCATAGCGGAACAGGAGGATGCGCAGCCGCTGATCACCGAGCCCTCCGGATTCGACAAGCTGGAAGCTGTCTTGCCGGGCGAATTTACCCGGATGCGGTCAACAAGGCAGCTCCGGCTTGAGGGTCAGCGCCAGCGGAACTGCGCATTCAGCCGCCGCGGGCTCCTGCGCTCAGATACGGCCGCGATTTTTCATTGGGACTGCGGGGAAAAGTCTTACACCGTGCAATTTGGCATACTGCCAAACGGCCGGTATAGCATTGACGAGATGCGCGGCCGCTGCAACGAGCCCTGTCTGCCGGAGCACCGGCGAAAGCTGGAGGGGCTTCTCCGCGGGATCAACCGCAAGGGAGCGTTGGGGGCATAGCATCACAAAGCTTAACCGCCGCCGGGCAGCTGCCTGGCGGCGGTTAAGATGCTTCATTTCTCAATTTTAAAAGGGTTTTCGTCCCAGCTGTCTGGCTTCAGAACTCTTCGCTTTGCAACGCTTTTCGGGTTTTCCTTGGATATTGCGTCAACGGCTGCGATCAAAAAGGCGCCGCTGACAATTGCCCAAAACCAGCGGCGAAATGCAAAGAGGATCGCTGTCACGAATGCGATGCCGGCGGCAAGAAAAATATACGTCAGGAGCGGGACTTTCTGCTCGGCATAGTTGTCCCGGCGGGATTCATAAACATTTTCGGCGTAATTTCGCATCTCGTCTGTAACAGCGTTGAATCGCACGAGCTTTTCCCAGACTCCGGATGCATACCCTTTTCCGCAGGGGTCGAGATCCTGAAAATCGTGTGTCTCGGCTTTTAAAATAAGATGATAAAGACGCACCTCGAGCGGATGATCGGCTGCCAGCTGCCGGAAAAGGTCGGACGCTGTAGGCCAGTTTCCGGCTTCGAGATGGGCTATTGCCTTAGCATACTTCCGGCTGTCTTCCATCTGCTTTTTTGCATCATCGAACTGGTCGATCGGCGTCCCACAGAGATCACAAACGAGCCTCATCTTTTTGTTCAGATGATAGGTGCTGCAGCCGCATCGCGGGCAGGCCTGCGTTTGATTCATCATAAGATCCCCTCCTGTATTCTGTGTTAAACACAGTATCTCACATTTCAAAAAGGGAAATGGGAAATGAAAAGCAGCCCCCGCAGACGGTGTCTGCGGGGGAAAATCGAATTTCTTATTCAGACTTCTCGATTTCGGGGTACAGCTTTCCCTGGATGCAGAGAATGAGCTGCATCCGGGGACGATTGACTTTTTTATCTTTATGAAATAAACAGGCAGATGTTCGTCTGTCAGATACTTGCGGAGCTCCTGCTCATTGCTCAGGAGGCGTCTGCCCGCCCTCCGCAAAAAGAAGGAACTGACCGGCAGACCATAATACTGCTGGATATAATGGCACAGCGTGCATATCACAACAACCTGCGCGCCCGCCTCGCCCTTGTCGGCCATCTCCGTCATGATGAGCAGGAGCGCGGCCTGCCTGCCGGCATAGATGGGCGCTCCGGCAAAGGCGGTAGAGCGCTCGATGATCACGCTTCCGAGAGTCAATATCAGCGCCACGCCGGCGGACATGCCCAGAATGGCCACAACGACCGTTTTGATCTGCCGCTTCGCCTCCGTGAAGTCGATCGTGTTTCCCATGCCGGTGATCATAATGCCTACCATGAGCATGGCAAAGCTTGAGTATCCGGCATCCTCGAACACGCTCGTGGGCACGAGCCCCGTCCAGAACGTTGTCAGAATGATGATCGACCGCGCCACCGACGACGGTATCTTCGCTTTGGTATAGGAAGATACCACCTCTCCGGCTGCATAATAGGCAAAAACAATGGTCAGCGCATAGATTGCCCGCATATTCTTTTTCTCCCTCTCACATCTCCGTTTACGGCCACACGGAGATTTTAATTTTGCCGGGATATACGACGCAAGGAATGCATGGAATTGTCCCATGGACGACGCGCCGCTGCACGCTTTTCCCGTTCTCCGCCCTCCCCGGCGGCAAAAGAAAACGGTTGAAGAAAACGGCAGGGCATACTATACTAATTAAATTGACCGGTTGTAAAGTCTGCGCCTTATGGGGAAATGCGCGCCCTTACAAGCATTTTAAATTCTTTCGTGTTTCTGCATGCATTTTACCTGCTGCGGATGCGTCGAAAAACAAGATTTTTCTCAACTTCCGGTTTTTTGTGATTTATTTTTGAGCACAGGTGCTGCAATGGATAATTTTTTTATTTTTGGGGATTTAATGGAAACGAGCTCCGGCCTTACCGATGTCTTTCTCCGAAAGGGGTACAGGCGCGAATACAAACAGGACATGCCGGTAATTCTGCAGGGCCAGGCATCCAAGGAGCTTTTCCTGCTGGCGGAAGGCTCCGTTATCCGCAGCATCCTGGATGAGAAAGGCGGCCGGAAGGTCATTTCAATCAACCTTGGCAAATGCATTTTGGGTACCGAAAACCTCAGCGACAGTACGGCGTCTCTTTCCTGCCACTGCCATTCGGATTGCGTCGTTTATGCATATCCCATATGCCGTGATCAAGCTCCTTGGCAAGGGAAAGGGCGGCTATTCCTATCTCGTGACGGACGGCGAGCGGGAATACGTTCTCAAGCAGATCCACCACGAGCCGTGCGAATACTACACCTTCGGCGACAAGCTGCAATCGGAGCTGCGCGACTATGAAACGCTGCGCGCTCTCGACATCCCCATGCCGCGGCTGCTGGCGGTGGACGAGGCGCAGGAGCGCCTTTTGAAGGAATATATTCCTGGGGCGACGGTTGCGGAGCGGCGTGCGGCGAGAGAGATAGACGAGCGCTGGACAGAGCAGGTGCGCGCCATGTGCGCCATTCTGTATCCGGCAGGGCTGAACATCGACTATTACCCCACCAACTTCGTCCCCTGCGGCGAAACGCTCTATTACATCGACTACGAATGCAACGCCGATATGGAAGAATGGGATTTTGAGCATTGGGGCGCGCAGTACTGGACACTCCAGCCGCCGGAGTCATCCACACCAATTTGACAGAATTGCCCGCCGGGAAACCGGCGGGCAAAATTTTTTTCAAAACCCTATTGACAATCCGCAAATGTGCTGCTATATTAACAGTAACGATAATCATTATTGATTATGAAGTTCCCCAGCAAAGGAGCCAATCATGGAAAGCACCCGGCGGCAAAGTAAAAAACGTGACGCGATCCGCGAGATACTGCTCGCGTCGTACGATCACCCGAGCGCGGAGGAGATCTACCGGCGGCTCAAGCCGGACATCCCGGATCTCTCGCTCGGCACGGTGTACCGCAATCTCGCGCTCTTCCGCGAGGAGGGCAAGGCGATGAGCGTTGCCACGGTCGCGGGGCAGGAGCGGTTCGACGGCCGGACGCACCCCCACGCGCACTTCATCTGCGAGAAGTGCGGCCGCGTGGACGATGTGGACGCGGTGCTGCCCGAAACGCTCGTCACCGGCGAAATGCCCGGCGAGGTTCGCTCCTGGGCGCTGACATTTTACGGCATCTGCCGCTGCTGCGCAGCGGACGATCATAAAGAAAACAACAAAGAAAACAAAGAGAAAAATTGATTTAATGGAGGATCTTATTATGAAAAAGTGGGTTTGCCCGGTTTGCGGTTATGTTCATGAAGGCGAAGAGCCCCCGGCGGAGTGCCCGGTTTGCCATGTCCCCGGCAGCAAGTTCAAGCTGCAGGCGGAGGAAAAGACCTGGGCGGCGGAGCATGTCGTCGGCGTCGGCAAGGTGTTCGGCGCGGACGTTCCCGCCGAGGTGCAGGAGGAGATCATCTCCGGTCTGCGCGCCAACTTTGAGGGCGAGTGCAGCGAGGTCGGCATGTATCTGGCCATGTCCCGCGTTGCGCACCGCGAGGGCTATCCGGAGATCGGCCTCTACTGGGAAAAGGCCGCGCTGGAAGAGGCCGAGCACGCCGCGAAGTTCGCCGAGCTCCTCGGCGAGGTTGTGACGACCTCCACGAAGAAGAATCTGGAGATGCGTGTTGACGCCGAGAACGGCGCCACCGCCGGCAAGTTCGAGCTCGCGAAGCTCGCGAAGAAGTACAATCTCGACGCCATCCACGACACTGTGCATGAAATGGCCCGTGACGAAGCCCGCCACGGCAAGGCCTTCGAGGGGCTGCTCAAGCGCTACTTCGGCAAGTAAGAGGAGATATTCCCATGAAATACGAGTGCCCCTGCGGCTATGTCTATGACCCCGCCCTGGGCGACCCCGACAACGGCGTAGCCCCCGGCACAGTCTGGGAGGACGTTCCCGAAGATTGGGTCTGCCCCATCTGCGGTCTTGGCAAGGACGCCTTTTATCCCGCTGAGTAACGAATAATCCTTTTTGAGAGGAAGCAGGAACAAAACTGCTTCCTCTCTTTTTTGCGCCTTTCAATCTGGACTGTACAAAGTTGGTACATCGCCTTTTTTCTCTGTGAAAAACAAGGCCGAAATCCTCAGAAATGGTACACCGTAAAAACGGTACGTTTTTGTTTCTTATTGAACTGCCAAGAGGAAAAGATGGCCAAGGGAGATGTTCCATTCATCTTTGCAGAACAAAGCCGCATCCCTCTTTTTTCGTCTGTGTCCTTTGCGTGCCCTGTCGTTTTTTCCTGTTGTCCAAAAGAGCAGAAATGTGTCTTGTGAAAATGCGTCTTCAATTTATATATAAGGACCCCAGTTGCTGCCTAAGACGCAACCAGGGTCCTTGGTAGACCAAAAGGGACGCATAGTGCGTCCCTTTTGGTCTGCATAATGGGGCGGTATCAGTTGCCCAAGCGGTTCTGCGCATTGATATATGCGTCGTAAGTATCCTGCATATCTTTTATTTTCTGTATTTCTTCATCGTAGGCTTGCTGTAAACTTTGCGTTAACGCCTGTGCTGAGGCCAAATCTTCCTGCGCCTTCTCTGCCGGCGTTTTTGTATCGTTGGCACAGACGGCAAATAGTATGATTGCAGCCAATATAGCCGATAGTATAATAACAGTCTTTTTCATTCTGTTTTCCTTCCATTATTTTTATAATATTTGAGGCAATGAAATCCTTAAATGCCGCTCATTGTTTCATTGTATGTATCAACAATGCCGGGAGTATATAGAACCGAAACAACGCGTTGCATATGCTTGGTGTAGTATTGAAGGTTTGCAGAAAGCCAAAGTCTTGATTTTCTATTGCTCGGATATAGGCGGTCAGAGGCCGAGCAGTTGTTTTTTCTTCGTATCAAATTCCTCTGACGTAATAACTCCTATATCCATCAATTCTTTCAGCTTTTTGATTTCCTCAGCAGGAGAGATTGCCGATGCAGCAGGTGCGGCTTGCGAAGTTTTTGCATCATGGATGCGTTTACGAATATCCTCATAAACCTCGGGCATTTTCTCTTTTAGTTGTTTATGTTTATCCGACCCAAAGGTCGCAGAAAAAGTAAAACTGTTCTCGTTTACAAAATTGCTGTTTCCGCCTTGTGCTCCGGCAAATTCAAACTGAAGAAAGCCTGTTGTCATTCCGAGATTTTTAAATTGAACAGAGGTAAGGTCTTTGTAATAAAACTCCTTGTTCCCGTCTAACGCGTGTCCAAAGAATGCAGACTTAAGGCTGGCCTTTGATGAGATCACGCACCGGTCTTCATACACTTGAAGTGTTTTCCCCATGTTGCCATCGATTTCGTAAAGCATGTCATTCATAACGTTACCCCTCTTATGGTATTAACCGATATTGGTTAATGTTATTATATACCGGATTTGGTTAATATTCAAGTATGGAAAGGCTTGAATATTATGATTTCTTACGAAAAACTTTGGGTAACTATGAAAGAGAGGGGCGTTTCTCAATACGCTCTTATAAAACAATATGGGATCAGTCCCGCCCAGATTACCCGATTGAAACGGAATGAAAGCGTCAGCACGCATACGATTGACACCTTTTGCCGTATTTTAAAATGTGGTGTTGCTGATATAATGGAATATACGGATGAAAACAACATATAAACGCTGCATTTCCATACTGCCGTATCAAAACCCGCGCAAAGAATAGCGCACCTGCAAAGGATATGGGAAAGCTTCACGCCGCTTTCTGTGTTGAAAAACGGACACTTTCGTGATATAATCCAATCCCGCCGCAGCGCGGCACTATTTTCCCGGAGGTAACACCATGAACGTCTGGCACGACATCGATCCCGCACGCATACAGCCGGAGGATTTTCTCGCCGTGATCGAGATCCCCAAGGGCAGCAAAAAGAAATATGAACTGGATAAACAGACCGGCCTGATCATTCTCGACCGCATTCTGTATACATCGACCCACTACCCCGCCAACTACGGCTTCATCCCCCGCAGCTACGGCGACGACGGCGACCCGCTCGACGTGCTCGTGCTCTGCTCCGAGGTGCTCGATCCGCTCACGCTCGTGCGGTGCTACCCGATCGGGTATATCTCCATGCTCGACGGCGGTAAGAACGACGAGAAGATCATCGCCATCCCCTTCTCCGACCCGAGCTACAACAAATACCGCGATATTATGGATCTGCCCGACCACACGTTTGACGAGATGGCGCACTTCTTTACCGTCTACAAGGCATTGGAGGGCAAAGAGACGGTTGCGGGCGACGTAAACGGCCGCGAAGCCGCCGTGGAGATCATCAAGAGCGCGCTTGCGCACTACGACGAGTGCTTCGGAAACAAAAAATAATTACACGCATTTCTTTAAAAATCGCGCCCTGGCAGTTTTTGAACCGCGCCCCGTCAAGAGGACAGAGAAAAAATATAAAGTTTTCCCGGCCGGCACCCATCCGCTGCTGGCCGCTCCGCTTATACTTACCTCTCCCGCTATGTATTTTATCACGATTTTTACTTTCTCTTCTGGTTTCTGTTTTTCCCTTTCCGACATAACAATGCTCCCTCCATGACTAACAGTGTTTTATTTCACTGTCTCTCATGGAGGGAGCATATCATTTCGCGGCGGGAGGCCTTTTTAATAGTATAGGCAAGCCGTCTGGCTCAATCCTTATATGCCATGCACTGATCGAAGATCGCCGCGGCGGTGTCTTTGTGCGCCTCACTCGCGCACTTCGAAGCGATGACTGCGGCGAGGAGTCCGGCGGCGAAGCCGGGGACGATCTCGTACACCCCCGTGCTCTTGAAGAGCGCGAGCCACAGCACATCCACCGCCGCGCCAGCGATGATGCCCGCCGCCGCGCCGGAGAACGTGAAGCCGCGCCAGAAGAGGCTCAGCACGATGACCGGGCCGAACGACGCGCCGAAGATGCCCCAGGCGTTCTCGACGAGCGACATGATCGTGCCGCTGCCGGGGTTGGAGGCGATGAGCAGCGCGGCCACCGCAATCATGAGCACCACGATGCGCCCGACCCAGAGCATTTCCCTGTCGGTGCTCTGTCCCTTGCGGATCACGGGCTTGTATACGTCACTTGCAAACGCGCTCGACGCGGCAAGCAGCTGCGAATCGGCGGTGCTCATCGCACCGGCCAGAATGGCGCTGAGCAGCAGGCCGGAAATGAGACCCAGCCACGGGCCGGTGAAGATTTTCCGCACGATGGAAATGAAGATGGTGGAGCTCTCCTGCCCGTCGCCGAGGAAGAGATGCGCTACGACCGACACGAGCACCGCAAACACGAGAATAAAGAACGTCCAGCCGATGCCGACCTTCGCGGCCTTTTTGAGCTCCTTCTCCGATTTCACGGACATGAACCGGATGATGATGTGCGGCATACCGGCGTAGCCGAGGCCCCAGCCGAGACCGGAGAGAATGTCCTGCCACGAGGTCATCATGTTCCAGTAGCCCGCGGGCAGTGTCCCCACGGTCGTGCCGCTCTTTTCCATCATGCACAGCGCGACGATCGGCGCGGCAAAGAGTGAGCCGAGCATCAAAAGTCCCTGGAAAAAGTCCGTCCAGCACACGGCGTTGAAGCCGCCAAGGAACGTATACCCTACGATGATGACCGCCGCGGCATACATTGCGATCTGCGCGGGGACACCGAGCACCGTTTCAAAAAGCGTGCCGCAGGCCTTGATGCTGCTCGCGGAATACACGGTGTACGCCACGAGGAAGATCACCGCGCTGATGATCTGCAGCGCGCGGGAGCTCGCCTTGAACCGGTTTGTGAGATACTGCGGGATCGTGATCGAGTCGCCGCACACGATGGAGAACGAGCGAAGCCGCGGCGCAATGAAGATCCAGCTGAGCGAGTAGCCGATGAAAAGTCCCACCGGGATCCACGCCTTGCCCATGCCGTAAGCATAGATGGACGCCGGCATGCCCATGAGCACCCACGCGCTCATGTCGCTCGCGCCGGCTGAAAGGCCGGACACCCACGCGCCCATCTCGCGCCCGCCGAGGAAGTAGTCCTTCTCTCCGGCGTCCTTGCTGCGCACGAAAAACCAAATGCCGATACCCAGCATGAACGCCAGATACAGGATAAACATCATAAGCTCGGATAAATTCATGTTTCTTCCCCCTTGACAATCGACGCATTACGTTTTATAATGCATTACATTACCGATAAAAATGTTATGGGCGTACTATACACCTTAACGCGCTAAATTGCAAGAGGAAATTTTCATGGATACGAAAAAATATGAAGTATTTGAAAAAACGGTGGAGCTCTCGTCGCTGACGAAGGCGGCGGAGGAGCTGGGGCTGACGCAGTCGGGCGTGAGCCACATCATTGCTGCGCTCGAAGAGGAGTTCGGCTTTCCCTTATTAACGCGCAGCCGCACGGGCGCACGCCTGACGCCGGAGGGCGAGAAGATTATGCCGTTTCTGCGGGACATCCTCCGCTCGCAGGAGCAGCTCGACCAGACGGCGGCGGAGCTGCGCGGCCTTTCGGCGGGTACGGTGCGCATTGCAACGTTCACGAGCGTGGCGGTGCATTGGCTGCCGGGCATGATGCAGGAGTTTCAGACGCTTTATCCGCATGTGGAGTTCAAACTCTTCAACGGCGACTATCACGACGTGGATCGCTGGCTCACGGATGGGAGCGTGGACGTTGGATTCATCACGCTGCCGACGGCGCTGCGGTGCGAGTGTATCCCGCTGCGGGAGGACCGGCTTCTCGCCATATTGCCGGAGAACCATCTGCTGGCGAAAAAGGACATCTGCCCGGTAAAAGAGGTTGCGGCGCTGCCGTTCATCTCGCTGCTGGAATCCTCGGACGATGATGCGCGCCGCGCGCTCGACGCCGCCGGGGTAAAGCCGAACGTGCGCTTCGCGACGAAGGACGACTACGCCATTCTCGCCATGGTTTCGCAGGGGCTTGGCGTGAGCATCGTGCCGGAGCTTCTTTTGCAGGGACACCGCGACGGTATCGCCGTGCGCGAGATGACGCCGCCCTCGAGCCGGACGATCGCGCTGGCGATCCCCGCCTGCGGGCGCG
>ENA-UONY01001167-UONY01001167.1-human-gut-metagenome-genome-assembly--contig:-CS9-NODE-1167-length-23858-cov-11.493383_pt1 | contig 23858 bp, 17 predicted proteins | sample MGYA00242465_ERZ724012 | MGnify/ENA metagenome assembly ERZ724012 | reverse complement strand
TAACGGACTTAATGGAAAAGACCGTGCCAGCGATGGGCTTGCCGCTCATGGCGTCGCGCTTGATGATCTTCATATCGGGCTTTTCATAGTTGACTGCCGCGACGGTGTACTCGTGATCACCTTCGGAAACATCTACATAAACACTTTTGGGCGTGGGATCAACACAGAAGCCGTCCGGTGCAGCGGTTTCCACGAAGCTCCAAAGACCGGTGGCGGCGTTCTCAACATAGATCTCGCCCTGCGCATTGGTGATGTCGCTGCCGACGATCTGCCCGTTGAAATAGATGCTGAAACGTGCACCGGCGAGACCGGTTGTGGTTCCACCAGCAGTTTTTTTCAGCGTGATTTTGCCCGTGCCAGCAGGCGGTGCAGGTTCTTCTCCGCCGCCTCCGGGCTTATCCTGAGTGACCAGTTTGCGGGGACCATAATAATTGAAGAATGACTGATTTTTGCGGTTGCTGGAAATTGCGTATACTGCCCATTTTGCACTGTCGTCCTCCACAATGGATGCAGACTTGCCCTGTGCAGTGTACGCTTCAATCTGGCGCTGGAACTCGGCGTCCTCCTGTGCTTTCTGCTCCAGAAGCCAGTCGATGAGGCTCAGATACAGATCATAGGTGTCGGCGTTGGCATAGCCGCCCGCATCGCCGTCTCCACCGGGCTCGCCTTTATAGCTTTGGTGATCCCACACATACGTCTGCACGGCCATAAAAAGCTGGCCAACATTGGATGCCTTGCAGTCGTTGAGGTAGGTCATCATCCATTTGACGTTCTCGACGGTCGCGGCGTCCATTTCACTGAGGCCGCTGTTCGTGACAGCCGACTGCAATACGGCATCTGCATCTGCACCGGTGCCGGACGTCCATGTAAAGGAATTCAGGTACGAAGGCGTTGCGTAATGATAGCCGAGGCCGCTATCCATGCAGTACACGAGCTTACCGTCCACAAGCGGCGGGCGGTAGCTGTACGGGGTACCGTTGGCGAGCAGGCGCGTGCTCCAATATGCCTGATTGGTGGTAATTTTGAGGCCGGAACCCGTGTTCGACGCGGCAAAAGCCGCAGTCGGCAGCAGGCTCAAGACTGTCACCAGCGTCAAAAGCAGTGACAACAAGCGATGTTTAATTGACTTCATGTCTTTCTCCTTTCCAAAAAGCGCAATAAAAAGAGCAGATCTTGACGACCTGCTCTTGCGTGAAAGTTGATGATTTATTTGTTTGTGGGGGTATCCACCCGAGTGACGGAGCATCCATCGTAGAGGAAAAGCTGGACACAGTACCAGCACGGGTCACCAGTATCATTGACACCTCTTGCCAGCCCAACGCCAATCTCAGATAGCTTTGGGTTGACCATGTTCTTGTTGTGGGTTGTCGAAGCGCTCCAATCCGCCACGGCCCGTTCGGCAAGTGTCTGGTCAGACAGCACCCAATCTGCGATGCGATGGATATTTTCGGCCATGTAAGGACAATCCGTGACGGTATTGAATTTTCTGCCATCCGGCCTTGTGTGAGAATGGACGGTATGCGTAGCCATCTCATTGGCGCGGACCTGCGCCGCCTGCATGAGCCTGTCGTTGACACGCAGCACAGCAACGCCATTTTCGCGCCGCAGCGCATTGGTGCGGTCTACAATATCCTGTTTCATGGCATCCACATCATCGGCAGGCGTCGTAACCTCCGGCTGTGAAGCAGGTCCGCTGGTCTCCGCTTTCACCGGCGCGATGCCGGTGTAGGGCTTGCCGCTCTCTACCTGCACACATTTGGCATCGCCATCCCAATAAACCTCGAAACCAACAGCCTTGCCGATGTCCCGAAGCCGCACATAGTTGCTGCCGTTGATGACATAGGCTTCCATCTGCGCTTCTTTTCCATCTACGACAATGCGATGGTGACTGCGCTCTGCCATGATCCCGGCAGCATAGGCCGTGGTGGTGACGCCAGCCAACAGCAGGCAGGTAAGAAAACCGGCTGCAAAACTTCCTCGCCTCATGGTGTGTACCTCCAAATTCTTTGATGGGTTTATGGTATCGCGGATACCGCCGTGTGTCAAAAAATCCGCCCTGATTTTTCAGAGCGGATTTTTAGTTACACTTCGCTGAGCAGGAAGTCCAGCGCCTTTACGATTTTGATACCGTCCACGTCGCTAATAAGGTCGCAGTCCATGGCAATCACGATCTTTTCGTAATTGTCCTGCACAGCTTGCAGCGGCGCAAGCTCCCGTGCGCGGGTTTCGGGGGCGTTCATGTTGTCGGTGACTTGGATATACTTTTTCTCGTTCATCTTCGTTGCGATGAAGTCAATCTCCTTTTCACCGACCTTGCCGATGGCCACCTCATAGCCACGCCGCAGCAGTTCAAAATAAACGATATTTTCCAGAATGTGTCCCACATCGCCGCCGCGATTGCCCAACAGATAGGTGCGGAGGCCGGGATCGACGATATAGTATTTGCCCAGCGTCCGCAGATAGTCCTTCCCCTTGATGTCAAAACGCTTGACCTCATAAAAGATATAGGACTCCAACAGTGCGTCGATATAGGCAGAGATGGTCTGCACCGCAGGCTTGGTCTTTCTGCCATCGTCCAGCAGGCCCTCGCTGACAAGGGTGCGCCCGATGGACGCCGCCGAGGTGTTGTTGCCGATGTTGTCAGCCAGAAACAGAATGATCTTGCGAAGTAGCAGCGCGTCGGTAACGGCCCGCTGTTCTTTCCGTTTGCCGCGTTCCAGAATATCCCGCACAACAACAGCGGAATAAATGCCGTCCAGCAGCATATTGGCGCGCTCCTGATCCAGCTCCGCCTCGGCCAGCGCCGGCATACCGCCAAACTGTGCGTAGGCTTCAAACAGGTCTCGCAGCTCATACGCTTCGCCGTCTTTTCCCTTGGCGCGCTGTTTCGTCATTCCGTTGGGCGCTTTGTACTCCTCCAGCAGATAGCCGTGGAAGTCCAAGAATTCGCGGAAGGACAACGGCAGCATCTTGATCTCCACATAGCGTCCGGACAGATACGTGGACAGTTCGGAGGAAAGCAGGTAGGCGTTGGAACCGGTCACATAAATGTCGCAATCCAGATCCACACGGAAGGAATTCACGGCATCCTGCCAGTCCCGAACCTTCTGCACCTCATCTAAAAACAGGTAGAGCCGCTTTTCCTTGGGTGCACGCTCCATCACATACTGATAAAGGCTCTTACTGTCCATGTCTGCAAACTGCATGGACTCAAAGTTCATCGAGAGTATTTGTTCCTCCATGACGCCCTGTTCCCGCAGATGTGCCATCATCAATTTCAGCAGGCTGGATTTGCCGCAGCGCCGGATTCCGGTCACGACCTTGATGACCTCCATATCCTGAACGGAAATGAGCTTATCAAGGTACTGCGATCTGTTTTTTAACTCCATGATTCTGTCACCACCTTTGTCAGCCATTATATCACCCCCTTTGCGTCAAGTAAAGTTTTTAACATCAATGTGAATAACTTTTTTCTTGTCGAAATTATTCACATCAATACCACTTCTGTCGAGCCTGCACACACCAGCGGTAATCCGGCTGATTCATCACGCAGGTGACAAGGGTGATGATGTTCTCCGTGCTGTCGTTTAGGACGCTGGTATCGTCCACGCCGATCTTACTGACAGAGTACACTTCATAGCTGCGTGTGCCGAGCTGGGTGGTCAGCTTGATGGTGTCCCCAATGTCAAGGGTGTGGATTTTGCCAAAGTGATTGTTGACGCCCCGATTATGGCCCGCAATCGCCACATTCCCCTCCCAAATGGAAGTGTTGGCGAAATGTCCTGCGCCCTTGCGGAGCGCGTCTGCATCCGTCCCCTGATACACCTTGACAGACAGGCCGAGGGTGGGAATTTTCAGTGTACCGAGGTAGCCGCCGCTGTAATAGAGGTCTTTCGTGACCGCGGTGTACTTCACTGGCGTGTAGGAGCCGGTATTTCCGCTGCTACTGCCCGAAGTCGTAGGCGGCAGGACGGTCACACCGCCTGTGCCGCTGATTGTTCCCGCGACTGAACCGCTCACAAGGTTTGGTGTCAGCAGTTCCCCGGCATTCAGCGTATAAGAGGTAGGCGAGCCAAAAGCAGGCGGGATGTAGGCGGCGTTTTTGCTGCGGTCGGTGTTTGCAGGCTTATCCATCGTGACATAAATGGTATCGTCCGAGGTGGGGCGTCCGAACAGCCCTGCGTCCGGACCGTCAAAGTGATACTCCAATGCCGATGCAGGCATGGAAAAAGCCGCCAGCATACAGCAGGCGGCCAGCAGAGTGGTCAGATATTTTTTCATGCGGCGTACCCTCTTTTCTTATTGATGTAGTGGCGATAGCCCTTATAACCAGCGTAACCGCAGCCGCCCAGTGCCGCAGCACCCACGGGGATCAGCAGCCACAGCCAGTTAAAGCTACTGCTGTCCGTTGCTGCTTCATTCCCGACGCTGGAAAAGACTGCGGTGTAGACCACTGTATCACAGCTTGTGCGGGTGACGTCACCCTTATAGTCTGCCGTGACGGTGTAGCCGGTGGCGTATTTGCTGGTGGCGGTGCCGGTGTAGCTTGCCACAGCGGTATAGCGAATGGGAATGTCATAGCCGTCCGTGGGATCGACAGCCGCCTCCTGCCAGCTCACATCGGCAAGTGTCAGGGTGCGGCCATTTTCATTTACAGACTTGGGAACAAGGGACACATCCGCGTCTGAGAGGTTGGGATAGGTGCGCTCCGCCGTCACCGTGCGGCTGCTGGTCCCGTAGCCCGCAGCCTCCACCTGAATGGTAGTGTGGTCAAGGGACAGGACACCCTCATAGCCGTCCTCGGTCTTGACCTCCAGCTTCGGCTCCAGCATTTTCAGAATTTCCGCCATATCTTTGGTCTTGCTCTCCAGCGTGACCACCTCGATATGCTCCCGCGTGTCCGTTTCTGTCTGGTCGTTTTTCAGCAAATCAAGGAGCGTATAGGTGCGGCCCTCGCGCTCAAAGTCAGCGGTGGGGATCGTGGCGGGATCGTCCTTTGCGGTCAGGTAGTAGACCTTTTCCAAACGATAGGCGCCGTTTTCCTCGCTGGCTCTGACCTCGGCGGGATAGGCGGAAACGCCGGGTAGCGTATCTGCGGCAGAGATCATTGTGGATACCGTATCGGCTTCTGTCATGGGCTCTGCGGCCAGCGCCGCGACGCTCATGCTGCACAGCATCAGCGCCGTGCAGAGTGCAAACGCAACTTTCTTTTTCACATTACGCCTCCCTTTCTCAGCGAACGGGCCGATTCTGCTCCAGCTGCTTGCGCTCCTGCGGAGAGATCTCACGCTGGATGTCATTTTGCAGCTTACGAAAATACTTTTGCAGGCTGTCCACCACGCCGCGGCGATCCTGCACCTCCATACCGTCAAACACCTGCCCCACGCGGCTCACATCGGGCTGCGGGGTCTCCACGCCGAAATTGCGGCAGAGCATATAGCTGACGCTCTCGGCGTCCATGGCGCAGTCCTCACGGGTATAGTAGGGATAGCGCCCGTGGTCATGGATGCCGGCGTGGACGATCTCGCGGGAGAGCGCCGCAAAGATCTTGCTGTCGATCAGGCGGCTGGATACCGTAATGCTCTGCGTTTTAGGATCATAAACGGCGTCCTGGTACATGGTGCTGCTGGTGACCACGGGAACGGGGGAGCTGTCCAGCAATCGGCGCAGGGCGGCGTCCATTTCCGGTGTATTGTCTTTCAGGCTCAGCGCCGGAACACCGGCCTTGCCGTGGGTCTGCGTCACATCAAAAACGCGCCCGATCTTATAGCCGTGATACTCCCTTCCGTCCTTCACGTAGGTATCCGACACGCGGATCTTCATGCCGTTCTCATCACGATTGACGCTGCGCCCCAGCCGGTTCCACACCTCCAGACTGTTGATGTAGGTGATGTCCGGGTTCTGCGCCATCGCCAGCATCACATTGGATGCACTGTATCGCGGGTTGATGGCCTGCGTGTCCAGATAGTGGAGGTATGCGCCGGGTTCGCTGGTGACGTGCATGACCGCATCGTCGGAAAGCTGCCCCAATTCCTCGCGCTCCGCTGTTTTCTTTGCCTTCCAGTCCTCGTCCCGCTGCTGCTTCTGCTGGATCAAATCGTCTAACTTTGCCATGTTCGTTTCTCCTTCTCAAAATCAAATTATTCCCGCGTGGGCATAGCCTTTTGAATGGCTTCCCGCACGGTGTCCTTGGTGGGAGCTGTGCCGTCCCGTTCTGCCGCGGCTTGCAGCGCCATCAGGCGGCTGCGGACAGAGGGGCGGGCATCAACTTTCTCCGCAGCCGGTTCCGTAGACACTCTCGCACCAGTCCCGCGCGCCTTCGAGCTGCTCTCGGACGGAGCGCGGGCGTTCTCTTTTTTTTCGGCAGTATCCTCCTTCACCGGGGCGGGATAGCCCATGCGTTCAAAAATGCGGTTGATTTGCTTGGCATCTTTGGCTTTTGCCATAATTTCTACCGTCCCGGTCTTTTCCACCTTATTAACGATGGGGTAAAACAGGACGCCATAGCGTTTGGCTTCCATCTGAAAGCCCTTCAAGTCCTCCTGCTTGACGGAAAAGATCGTCAGCTCCTCGCCGTCGTGGATCAGGCGCTTGAGGTTGGTTTTACCGGCGAGCTTCTGATTGTCGTTGGCAAGGGCAATCAGAAGGGCGGCAAGATTTTTCGCCCCCAGCCCTGCCAGCTTGAGGGCGCTCTCGGTGATCTGGATGCCCTCACGCACCATCAGGTCAGCGGTTTCACCGTTGGTACTCATGCTCGTGTTCCTCCTTCTTCTTTAGATTTTCCTGCCGTTCAGCCTGCGCCTGTTGGCACTGCTGGGATACCCTCGGAATGTCCGATTGTATCCTGCGGCACAGCCGCACTTCCCGGCGTTTCTCCCGCAAGGCGGCAGTCTGCTGTTGGATCTCCGCGCTGTACTTGGCTTGTGTTTCTTCATCGCTGGTGTTCCTCCTTTCCTGATAAAGTGGTTTTCTCTGTTCCTCCAGCAAGCGGATGTCCCACTCCAGCACACGGATGCGCTGCTCCAGCTCCGTTTCGGTGGTAATTCCGCTTGATAAAAGGTATTTGAATTGCTGCTCATACCGCTCCAAATGAATGACCTCCCGCTTGACGGAAAAGGGCAGTTTGGGCGGCAGCTTTTTCCGCCTGCCCCCACGCAGCAGATAGAGGTAGCGGAGATAGAGTGCGTGAAAGCCGGTGATCTTCTTTTTTCGGACGGTCGCCAGTTTGCCCTTCATGCGGTAACGCTTGACGGAATGGGCGATGATTGGCGGGGCTATGCCGCCGTGCCGTTGTTTGGAAAGCCGCAGCAGAATATCCGCTTCGGTGTAGCCCTCGCCCAGACTGTCCAGGCGGATCGCCCGCTTTGCGCCGGGGGGCTTGACCGTGGTGTATTTCCGATTGGGGCTGCGGCGTACCTCGTAACCGTTCTTTCGCAGCAGCATGAGAAAGGTATCGTAGGTGTAGGCTTGGTGGATGATGGCGTCAATGTCGGTGCGGATCACGCCGCGCACGGTGGGCTTGCCGCCCTGCTCCGCCTTCCACTCAGCGTAATGCTTGCCCTTGCCCTGCGGGGCAATGACGGATAGATCGTTCTCCCGGCACAGTTCGTCCGAAGTACCGCGCACATCGTTGTAGTAGCTCTCCGGGCTGGAATGGTATTTCTGCCCATCTACACAGGACACGGAATTGACCACCAGATGATTGTGCAGGTGGTGCTTATTCAAATGGGTGCTGATAACGACCTCATACCGTTTACCAAACAACCGCTTGGCAAATTCCAGCCCAATAGCGTGCGCCTGCTCTGGTGTGACCTCCCCCGGCTGAAAGGATTGGATGAAATGGTAGCCGAGGACACCGCCCATTTTGCCAAACTGCTGTTTGGTTTCCATCATTTCAGAAAGAGCGGTGTCCACGCTGCTGCAATTCAACGCAGAAGTGAAAAAGAATTGCTCCGTCTTTTCGGGATTAGAGATGTAGGTGATGCCGGACGCCAGTGAGGTCTTTTCTCCGTCTGTGATGTAGCGCACACGGTCGTCTAAACGGACGCGAATGGCAAAAACTTTGGTAACAGCCATTACCCCCGCTTCACCGCCCTCCACAATGCCGCCTGCATTTCCATGATACTTTGAATGTCCTCCTTGCGGACATAACCGGAAGCATTGGCGACTTTGGCGATTTGGTTGATGTTTGTACCGATGCCGGAAAGCTGACGCAGCAGCTCCGGCAGTTCATCAGGCGGACGGGGACGCAGGTTCACGCCCATGATAAGCCGCCGAATCGCAGGCTCCATTTTCAAGCCGCTGTCCTTGGAAAGCTGTTTGACATGGGCATATTCGTCAGCGGTCAGGCGAATGGTAATTTGCTTGACATTGTTGCGTTTCATCGGAAGTTCCTTTCCTGTTGAAGTGGGGATATTAAGGGGTCTACCCCTTAACAAGCGCATTTTGATGTCAAAATGCTATGCTTGCGACTGCAAAGCAGCCGCAGGCCGCTTGCAGTCCTAACCCAGCCGAAAAAGAAAATCAGCGTGCGTCACCGCCACGGGTCCTTACCCTGCCACTGATCCCTTTCACAAGCTGGAGCTGGTCGTTGTAGTCCTTTCCGCGCCGTGGTGGGTTGTCGATGACCTCATACTCGGAAAGTTTCTTTTGAATGGCCGCGGATGCCGTCCGTCCCGGCCCGTCGTTATCCAGGCACAGCACGACCCGCGCCACGCCAGGATTGTCCTTCAGGTATTGCTCCAGCGCAGCGGGGAATCGGATCGAGCCGTCTTTCCGCGGCTGATAAATGCCGGAGAGGGACAGCGTATTGGCGGCGCGCCAATCTTGCCCCCGCAGCTTCAGCAGCGTCAGGTAAGAAAGGGCGTCTATGGCGGATTCAAACACGCAGAGGGTTTTGCCACCGGTGCAAAGGGGAACGGCAAAGGAAAAACGTTTATCGCTGCCGGGGACTTCACCGGCGAAGGTGGTTTCTGAGAGCGCCCCACGTAGTGCGCCGTAGGCAGGGTTCCCATGTTCGTAGCCCACAAATACGCAGTTATGACGCTCGGCGTCCTCATAGAGCTGCCCATGCTTGATGCAGTGGTTGATGATCTCCGCATCAATGCCCCGGCTCCGCAGATATGCAAAAACACGCCGGTTGTCGGCGTGTTTGGGTGGGAGGGAAAATTCAGTTTTCGGGAGCGGTGCGGTTGGCTCTGATTTGGTCGGCACACGGGGCAATTCTCCGAGGATGCGCTGAACGGCATCCAAAAAGGAAACACCCTCCACTGTTGTCAGATAGTCCAGCGCAGTTGTGCCGCCGATATTCCGTGACCACCAGCACCATTTTCCATTGGAGATTTTCAGGCTGTCGTGGGTGCGGGTGGCATAGGTGTCTCCGCCGATATGCACCAGCTCCTCCGGCTCAAACCGCCGCAGATAGGTCAGCAGGTCCATCTCGCGAGCGGCAGCGATCTGTTCCTTAGATAGGTAGGGCATGGCACTCACCTCCCAGCGATCTTTTCTCAGTCCTCTGGATAAAGAATAGAATCAGCACATTTTTGATATGGGTAGTTAAAAACATCCTTGTGATGTAGCAAATAGTTCTGGATATACTCATAGAAATTTTCAACTGCATACAGCTTTTCGATTTCTGCTTGGCTCAGTCTCCGTGCTCTCAGGTACTCTGTCATCTCGTCTTGCAGAACATATAGATGCGCGTATTTATCAATACGGACTTTCTGATCGGTAATTCCTTCTTTACCAATGATCTTGTAGAGTTCTTCGCGTTCTTTCCTCAATTTTGCGTATAGGTCATTTTCTGTAATTTTCTTGTTCATGTGCAGTCCCTTTCTATCGTGCCAAACCCGCCCGCATCCGGTGGGCGTAATTGGCGACGCTGTATCGTTTCATATAGGCGTTTTCGCTGGGGGCCGAACTGTCAAAGTCCAGCCCCTCCATACGGGGATCGTCGGTGCCGTCCAGCACCTCCTCCACCGGGATCACGCGGAGCCTGCCGGAGCATTTCAGCTCGCCGCCAAATACGCCAGCGGCACAGTGAAAGCCACGGTCACCGCACACCCAAAGCAGCTTCTTTCCTGCGGGAATATCGCCAAAGGGCTGCTTCAAAACAATGACGGAACGAGGTTCCGCACCGGCTACCTCATAGTAGCCGGACTGCTCCGCCTTTTCATAAGCGCGAATCAGCTTTTCAAATTTGCGCTGCGGCTCGATATAGAGCCAGCTTTCCTGATAACCCATAATTTCCTCCATTTTCTATTGGTTTTACCGCTCCAACTGCGGTCTGCGGCGCTCCGGCGGCCTTTGATCCTCGTCCGGCTCGGCGTCTACGATCTCCGGCTCCTTGTGGTCTAAATTCAGCAGGGAATTCAGTTCCTCCAGCCGTGCCGTTTTAGTGTTCAGCTCTGCCTCACGGGGAAACGGCTTTTGTACCTCCGTCTTTGCGGTTTCCAGCTGCGTTTGCAGGTTGGAAAGCTGCTCCCGGCAGGTTTGCTCCTTAATAGGCAGTCCCTCCAGCGCATTGTCCATGCGCTGCAAATTGCCGAACACATCGGTTCCCAGCGTGACCGTGTGGCGGAGCTGCCCGATCATGGTCAGGCGGTACTCCCGCGCGAAGGTATCAAAGGCCAGCTCCAGCGTCAGACCGCGATAGCTGCCGATCTGTGTTGCCTCCGGGGAAAGCATGGTCTGGCACATGGTCAGCAGCGCCGCGCCCGCCTCCTTCTTGTCAGCGTAGGTGACGCCCGCCAGCGTAAGCGGGGAGAAGCCGTCCCCATTGGGATGGGTATTCTCCTTGACCGTGGCAATATCCGCGCCATACCCGGCGATCCGTGCCTGCGTTTCCGCGATTTGTTTCGGAAAGCCCTTGCTGATGGCGTCCTCCAGCGCGTATTTCTGAGAAAGGTGGTTGGCTTTCAGCAGCTTCAGCTTGGACACCTCAATGTCCAGATCCATCTTTTCCTTGATCATGGGGTTGCCGCTGGCCAGCGCCTTGATCTCGGCATAAGAAAGCGCCTGCTCATCCACATCTTCGGCAGAGCGGACAGGCGATTTGCTGGTCATAATTTGCGATATAAATTTCTGCTTGGATTCTACCAACTGATACAAGTAGGCATCGAAGGTGCCCTCGGTAACATAGCTGTAAATGTCCACCTCCGGATTTTCGTTGCCCTGCCGGATAATGCGCCCCTCACGCTGCTGAAGGTCGGACGGACGCCACGGACAATCCAGATGGTGCAAAGCGACGAGCTTTTGCTGACAGTTGGTGCCAGCGCCCATGCGCTGGGTGCTGCCCAGCAGGATACGCACCTGACCGCTCCGCACTTTGCCAAACAGGTCTTTTTTCTGCACCTCGCTCTTGGCGTTGTGGATGAAGGCGATCTCGTTTTCGGGAATACCCAATTCCAGCAGCTTCGCGTGAATATCATCATAAACGCTGAAGGTACCGTCATCCTTTGGGGTGGACAGGTCGCAGAAGATCATCTGCGTGGAGCGTTGGCCAGCGGTGCGCTGCCAGATCTCAAAGACATTTTCCGCGCACTTGGCGGCTTTGCTATTGGGGTCACTGGGGAGCATTGGATTGACAAGCCGCTGATCCAGCGCCAGCTTGCGGCCATCGTTGGTGATGAGCAGCATATTGTCCACGCTGCTGTCCACCTCGCGGTTGCGGACTTTCTCAGCGCGCTCCGCCAGCGACGCCACGATCTCTTTCTGATACTCCGATGGCTTCAAGGCGATATTGTGGTAATGCGCCTCCGGCACGGGGAGCTTGAGCATATCCGCCGTCTGAATGTCCGCCACATTTTTGAAAACGGACATCAACTCAGGCAGGTTATAAAACTTGGCAAACCGCGTCTTGGCCCGGTAACCGGTGCCCTCGGGAGACAGCTCGATGGCGGTGACAGTCTCGCCGTAGTTCGCCGCCCAGCTGTCGAAGTGCTGTAAGCCCTGCTCCTCCAACGCCGACATCTGCAAATACCGCTGTATGGTGTAAAGCTCCACCATGCTGTTGGAAATGGGGGTGCCGGTGGCAAAGACAATGCCGCGCCCTCCGGTGATCTCGTCGAGGTAGCGGCACTTCATAAAGAGGTCTGAGCTTTTCTGCGCCTCGGTCTGGGCAATACCGCCCACATTCCGCATTTTCGTGTAGAGAAAGAGGTTTTTGAAATAATGGCTCTCGTCGATGAAGATACGGTCAACGCCCAATTCCTCAAAGGTGACCACATCGTCCTTGCGGCTCTGGTCGTTCAGCTTGTCGATCTTGGCTTGCAGGCCCTTTTTCGTCTTCTCCATCTGTTTGATCGTGAAATTCTCCGCTTTTTCTCGCTTGGCTTCGGAAATGCCCATCATGATTTCGTCAATCTGCTGTTCCAGAATGGCCCGCTGGCGCTCTACGCTCATAGGGATCTTCTCGAACTGCGAATGCCCGATAATAACGGCATCGTAGTCGCCGGTGGCGATCCTGCCGCAGAATTTCTTGCGGTTCTTGGTTTCAAAATCCTTGCGGGTAGCGACAAGAATATTGGCCGCAGGATAGAGCTGCAAAAACTCAGTGGCCCACTGCTCCGTCAGATGGTTGGGCACCACAAAGAGGGATTTCTGGCACAGGCCCAGCCGCTTTGATTCCATCGCCGCCGCAACCATCTCAAACGTCTTGCCGGCACCCACTACATGAGCCAGCAAAGTATTGCCGCCGTAGAGGATGTGAGCGATGGCGTTGACCTGGTGCTTGCGGAGCGTGATCTCCGGGTTCATGCCGCTGAAATTGATGTGACTGCCATCATACTCGCGGGGGCGGTTGCTGTTGAACAGGATATTGTAGGTCTTACAGATGGCTTCGCGCCGGTCAGGGTCTTTCCAGATCCACTCAGCAAAAGCGTCTTTAATGAGTTCCTGCTTACTCTGGGCGATGGCTGTCTCTTTCTTGTTCAGAACGGCAATTCTGCGCCCTTCCTCATCGTATTGGTAATCAAAAATGCGGACATCCTTCAGGTTAAGTGTCGTTTCGATGATCTCATAGGCGTTGACGCGCTTGGTGCCGTAGGTGCTGATGGCCTTCACATTGCCGCGATCCTTGTTTTTGTCCTCGATGCGCCATTCACCGGTGATTTTAGAATAGTGGACCTTCATGCCCCATTGTGCGCTGCGGGGTGTACCCAGCGTTTCAAAAATAAATCGGCGGACATATTCAGTGTCCAGCCATGTAGCGCCCAGCCGGACGGAGATCTCGCTGGCAGTGAGGTCGGTGGGCTGTACCCGCGCCAATGCCTCAGCGTTGATCTGATACTGCGCGTCCTGCTCCGCCTTTGCCTTGGCAATCGCCCATTTCTGACGCACATTGCCAGAAAGATATTCGTCGGCGGGCAGATACTTTTCGTTCACGCCCTCCTTATAATTGGGGTTCAGGAACACGACACCCTTGAGGTCAGAAAACAGGGTTTCCTCGTCCTTGCCGGTGAGCCTGCTCATGTATTCCATGTCCACATGAGCCTTTTCCCCGATGGACAATGCCAGCGCCTCCACCGCCGTGTCTACCTTTTCAGCAGGTTTGTGACTGCGGATGGTGCGCTTGGTGAACAGGTCCGCCTTTCTTTTCAGGTTCCGGTCCTCGTCCAGAATTTCCAGTGAACACAGCAGGAAGTAAGAACTGTCCTGGTCAAACGCGATGGCGTTGCCGCGGGAATTGATGAGTCCATATTTCCGGGTGAAGGCGTCATAGAGAACATTTAGCTTGGCCTGCTGCGCCTTGATTTCTTCATCGGGATAGTCCTCGGTCTGATATTCCAACAGCGTCCGCACACAGTCCCGCAGCTCGATCATGCCGCGGATTCTGCTCTCTGCCGTCTTGGATACCTCCACGGGGTTCATGCGGCTGTTTTCACGGTAGTAGATTTGCCCGTTCACCAGTGTATAGGAGAAGTTGCGGACAGCGGGATCGGCCTCGATGGAATGATCCTCGCCCTCCAGCTCCTCCTCCCGGTCATAGGCGGTGATCTCGCCGTGGATATTTTGAACGGCCTCCGCCAGCAGTGCTTCCAACGGCTGCTCCGGGTACGGCTCACAGGTGGGCGTGGGGCCGAACGGCCCGGACACCATCTTCATCTCGCCCAGCACCATGTCGGGGTGGTCGATGAAGTAGCTGTTCATCTGGATGCCGTCCTCGTTGGTGGCAAGGTGTACCCATTCGGGTTCTATATCCACCATTCGTTCCCGCTTTTGGAGGAACAGGATGTCTGAAACCACCTCGGTGCCCGCCGCGGCCTTGAACGCATTGTTGGGCAGGCGAATCGCCCCCAGCAACTCCGCTCGCTGCGCGATGTATTTTCGCGCGCTGGCGGTGCGCTTGTCCATGGTGTAGCTGGAGGTCACAACGGCGATAACGCCACCCGGTCTGACCTGATCCAGCGCTTTGGCCACGAAATACTCATGGATGGGGAAATTCAGCCGGTCATAGCGTTTGTCTGCTACATGAAACTGACCGAAGGGGACATTGCCGATGGCAACATCAAAAAAGTTATCCGGGAAGGCGGTTTTCTCATAGCCCTGCACCGCGATACTGCTTTTCTGATAAAGCTGGCGGGCGATGCGTCCGGAGAGATCGTCCAGCTCCACGCCGTAGAGCTTGCTGCCGCTCATGCTTTCCGGCAGCATACCGAGAAAATTGCCGATACCGCAGGACGGCTCCAGAATGTTGCCCTGCGTGAAGCCCATCTGCCCCAAGGCGGCATAGATGCCGCGGATGACCACAGGCGGCGTGTAGAACGCCGTGAGCGTGGATTCACGGGCGGCGGTGTATTCGGCGTCGGTAAGCAGTTCTTTCAGTTCAGCGTAACGAGGATTTTTCTCGTCAAAGAAGTCCGCCAGTCCGCCCCAGCCCACATACTGTGCCAGCACCGCCTGTTCCTCTGCTGTGGCGGCGCGGTTCTCCGCCTCCACGGTTTTCAGGGTACGGATCGCGTCCAGATTGCGCTGAAAACGCTCCAGCGGTGCGCCCTCTCCGATGTGGTCATCGGTGATGCGGTAGTTGCTGCCGTTCGGGTCCAGCGGATAGGCAAGCGCGTTTTGCTTTTTCTTTTTCGGCGGGGTGAGTACCGCAGGCGGCTCGTCCGCCTGCGGTGCTGCGGTTTCCTGCACTATGTCCGGCTGCTCCATGTGAGCGCGGACATAGTCGATGGATTCCTTTCGGAAGATGGGAAATCCCGTCCCGCCTTCAAAGGTCACATCCCGCAGGGATACATTTTGCGTATGATCGTCTACGCTGTCCACTTCAAACTGCCGCCCATCTATGGTCAGGCGTGTACCGATGGAGAGCGGTTCGGGGACTTCCGGTTCCATGGGCATTACGGGCTCCGGTGGCGTTGGCATGGTTTCCTCGGAGGGTGCCGCAACTTCCCGCACCAACGCCGCTGTCGGCTCATCGGGTACGGTCGGTGTCAGTTGCCCATCGTGCCGGTGGTTGAACAGGCTGAAAGTGCCGTCCACATACTCCGAAAGCCGATCCTTTGCGCGGCGGACGGAATCATAGAAACGGTCACTCTCGTCCGTCCCATCCAGCCGGGAGGTCAACGCCGCCAGCATTTCCGCAGTCTTGCCCTTATCTTGCAGCTGCTCCTCGATCATGGGAAGCGCATCGTAATAATCCGCACCCTTGGGATAGGGACGCGGAACATCGTCCGGCGCATTGTAAAAACCGTTGTAGACGGTTCGAGCCAACTGCCCACGCTCATATTCCGGGATCCTTGCGATGGCATCCTCGCCGGGGAATCGTTTCTGCGCGATCAGGCGCTCATACTCCTTGACCACATTGGGAATGGTCAGATGGACGGTATCATATTTCTTGAAATTATAGTCCCGCTCATACTCCAGCCCTTTTGATGTTTTCGTGTGCTGGTATCCGGCACGGCCACCGCCGCTGTACTCACCAAAGCTGCCCTTGATGAATTTCTGGTGTTCTTCCGGCGTGTGGGGATAGCAGAAGTGAGAATATACGGCCAGTCGGCTATCCAGATGGTCACAGAGGAAAAAACCGTCGATCTCGTCTTGTGTGATGAACATTTTGCATTGGCGCAGGAAGTTCGGCTGTGCAGTAAAGTGCCGCTCCGGGTAGGGCAGACCGTCCAGCACAACACCGATGCGGTGGGTGTTATAGCCACTGACACGGAAACGCATGATGTCCGGGGCCGCGGCGTAGGCGTCAAGGAAATTGTGATATTCCTGCGCCAGCGTTTGCAGACCGCCCTCTGTCTTTGCGAACGCGACCATATCCTCGTCCAGCTCCGGGTAGCCCTTGTGCTGGTCATGGATGGTCAAAGTCTGCGGGAATAGGCCCTGCGCGCGGCCTTCTTCGTTTAGGTCACGGGCCGTCATCAAAAGCGCGTCCATCGCTTCGTGCAGTACCTTGTCCGGGGCCTGCGCCAGCTCGGACGCAGAGAGATAAGTCCCCGCCTCCAGCAGCTCCAAAATGCGGCCCGCCGCCAGTCCCCATGAGACCACGGTTTTGCTGTATCCGGTGCGGACGCTGTCGCCTTGGGCGAGGTGGATGCCGTCCTCCAGAAACCAAACGGCATATTTGCGGCCTTCGTATTCGATGCCGCGCCCGTTCGCCCTGCCAAACTCCCGGCGCAGAAATGAGATATTTTCCGATTCTGGCCGCTCCCGCATATAGAACACTGCGATGCGCTCCGCACTGTTGGGTTCGTTGCCGCCCGTGCAGAGCGCCAGATCAATGACCTCCTGCGGCACCGTGCGGGCCGGGGCAAGAATGCCGGAGGGCGCGTCTGCCGAAGCCTCGTACACCGGGGCGTCGCCGCCCATGTCGAATAGGGCAAGCTGCTCCGCGACGATTGGGGCATTTTGCAGGCCCAGCTTGATCTTATACTCACCGCGCTCGATCAGGCCCTCGGTCATTTCGGTGATGACCGACCATGAAAAAACGGACTCTGAGGTGCGGGAGAGGTAGCTGCCCTCCCACATCAAAAGTCCGTCCTTCTCGGCATGGTAGCCTGTCCGCACACCGTCGGTCAGGACTTCCACCCATATATCGTTGTAGCTGTTTTTCAAGAACTCCGTGCGTTCCGCAAGGCTCTTGTGCGCCTGAAAGTATTCAAAGATCTCCTGCCGCTTGTGCTTGCGCCCGCCGTCATCCAGCAGATTCGCTTCAATGAGATGCATATCCAGAAAGGCGGGCAGTACTGCGGTATTTTGCTGTGCGGTGTCATGCTCCAGCGCAAAGGCTGCTGCCTGTTCCTGCGCCTTTTCGTCCGGGTAATCACCGTAGACGCGGAGGCACTGGCGTGTTTCGGCGTCATAGACGGCAGCGCCGTCATAGGCAAAACCGTCGCTCTCCATCGTACCGGCAACATAGCCCTGCGCCGCAGCCTCCGCTTCCTCCAGCGTTTGATAGTCCAGCTTATCGTCAAAGCCGTTTTCAAAATGGTGATAGGCTGCAACCTGATAGGGCGCGGCCATCTGCGCGGCATATCGGTCAATGGCTTCTGTGGTCAGCCATTCCGGTTTTTCCGGGAGGGCATCATACAACTCCCGCATTTTTTTGATCTGCGCGTGGACATTGCCTGCCCACAGGTGCTTTTCACTCCGGCCCCCTGCGCCGAGGAAGTAATCGCAGTCAGCGCGCAGGCGGTCCAGCAGCACATAATCCCCGCTGTGATCGACAAAGGCAGGAAGCTCATCACTTCCTGCCTCTGTGGGTTCTTCGGTTGTCAGGCGTAGATCAGGTCGCTGAGCACCAGTTCCTCCGCGCTGTGCCGGAGATTGTTCATCAGGCCCGTCCAGCGCAGGGGATCGGTCGCTTTCAGTGTCTCCGTCACGCCCTCGGCTCTCGCCATCTGCGCCACGGTCTGCTCCACCATCTTCCGCGCGGTCTGCTCGATCTCCGCCAGATGCTCCGTCAGTTTGCCGCTGGTCTTGAGGTTGGTGTAAAGCACCCTGCGGCGCTTCATCAGATATTCTCTCCGCAGCTCCGCGTACTTGCCCAGATGCACCTCCGGTACGCTGGGCATCATCAAATTCGGCACCTGATAGCCGTTCTGCATCCTGTAAGTGACCTCCATGCTGTTCGCTCCTTTCATGGGGTGTTTCGTGTTGTTCTGTGTGGCCATCATAACCGATTCTCGCGCGGTTTGCAAAAAATTGATCCCACTGCGCCTGCATGACCGTTCGGCTGATCTCCCGCAGGCCCATCTCCGCGATGTCGCTGGTGGCGATGCCCAGGGCATTGATGGTGGGCGGCGTGTTGAATTCATAAACGTGGGCAAATTCGTCAGCGGTGAAATAATCGTCTGCCCGCAGGCCCAGCCGGGTCATCAGCATATAGGCCACGCTGACCTCCAGCGCGTCCCGGTAGAACGCCTCTAAATTGAGGTCGTCCAGTTCCTCCAGCAGGCTGTCCTCGCGGCAGTCGCGCAGGTCTTGCAGGTAGTCCGTGAAGTTGTCCGCCACGGCGTTGTGGCAGGCGGAGCGCACCGCATCCGCAAGATTTTCTTTTTCGGCCAGGTTGCCGAAGGTGGCCTCCAGCGTTTCGATGACCTCCGGTTCAAAGGCCGGGTGCATCGTCCAGATAGGCAGCGGACGGGCAAAACGGGACGCATGGGTATCCGACACGTCGAAGTAGAGCTTCAGACAGTTTTGCCCGTCATCACCAAATACGGCAATGCTCTTGGCCCCGCGATTGACCCAGCGGCCAAACTGACGATTCCAGCGCTCCATCTCAAGGACCGCCGTGGCGTCCGGGCGCTGGGCGTAGATCAGAATTTGATCATCGAAGGGGCATTTGTAATTGTAGCAGGCCGCGCGGAGAAAGCCCGTCCAGCTTTGATAGCTGCCGGTGACGCTCTGCACAGTCTGGTCATATAGCTCCGTAATAAGCTGAAATTTTGTAGGCAAGTTGGCACCTCCTATCTCTCCGGCTCCGCCCGCTTTTTTACTGTAAGCCGGTCATTCTTTTGCTGCTCTTTTTGGGCCTTTTCAAACGGTTTCCGCTGGTAACAGTAAATATAAAACTGGTAATCACCTTTAACCGGCGTACAGCGGAGCATATACACATACCGCTTTGTTTTTACCATGAAGCCGCAAGAGGGAAGCAATGCACCCTTGATGGCGCAGATCTGCTCATACCGGTTGCAGTAGCGATCCATGCTGTCGAAGTCCCGCAGCGGGGAGTCCGGCTGTTCCCGCAACCAGTTTATGGTACGGTCAATATCGGCCTTAAACTCAGGCGTATTCAGTGCGTCTTGCTGGTGGGGCCACCATGTTGTGTAAAACTGCTTGCCGCTGCCAAAATCACCACGCAGGTGTCCCACACAGCCCGCAGACTTGTCCTGTTCCTCGCTGCGGGAGAAATAGAGAGCGTGCAGCGCAGGCTCATTGACGCTGTAAAAGTCAATGACCTCCTTATCACTGGCGGGATATTTCTGCTGAAATTCCGCAAGGGTACGGCATCCGCCATCCTGAAAGGAAAGGCTGTCGCTCTCCAGCGGAATCCACCCATCAATGGGAAGCTGGAACGGCTCGCGGGTGAGGACAGTGCCATAGAAGTTGACCATGAGGTTTCGGGCCAACTCCCTCGGTTCTCCCCAATCCTCATCCCCGTGGCGCAGCTCGTAGCGATATACGTCCTCCGGCAGGGTGGCTCGGTCAATGCGGCATTCCGTAAACAATGCCGGTCGGTCAAAAATCGTGACCTCCTGATAGGTCACCTTCTGTGCGTCATAGCTCATCTGGCTTCACCTCGTTCTTTGTGTTTCTTTTGCACTCTCTGTTGTGCCAAAAACTCCGGGACCTCCTTGAAACCGATGGTGTCTGCGTAGTAGGCAGTTTTCTTTCCGGCCTGTGTCAGTACTACCACATCGCTTACGGACAGGGAACGCATCCGACGGGCAAAGGGGCGATGGTCGCTGTTGTGCTTTGTCCAAAGATGCTCCAGCGAATTTTCCTTTGCGTACATACCGGCGTAAGAACGCTGATAATCAGCGTTCTGGAGTTTTCCCTTTGCCTCTGCATAAGGCTGGAAACAGTAGTCTACATCAGCGATTGCAGAGATTTGATAGATTTCATAGGTGCCGATCTCGGCGCTGATTTTCGGCGTTCTGGGAACATAGGTATTGCCGCTGCGTTCCTGCATTTCTGCAAACTCGCAGATATGATAGGCAGAATTACCGATGCAGACATGGCAATCGTCAATGTACTTGCAAGGGAAAACCATCTTTTCACCGTCAAAGCGGGTAATGACGATGCTTTCCCCGTCCTTGATGGTAAAGAGCGTGTGGTATTCGCTGTCGATGAAGCGGATCATGCGCTTGTCATGGTCAGGGTTTGGAAAGGCGATAACGCCCATGATGTTTACCGGCTCACGGTCACTCATCGTGATTCACCTCTTTCTTTTTTCGGCGTGGTGCGCTTTTGTTCCTGCTGCACCATGCGATTTTGTTGCTTTTTATATTCATCAGTTGCCCGTTCACAGAAATCCTCGATGCAGGAAGAACGGTCAGAGCGGTAATGCCCCCAAAAGAAATTGGGTGGGCCGTCCCCGTCGTTTTTGCAGTTGCGCTGCCATGTGACAAAGGGGGCAGGGGCTTTTTCACATTCGCCCATGACAAACTCGGCACTGCCGACGCGGATGCGGGCGGTGATGTGGTATTCCTGATTGACTGCTTCGCCCACTACATAGCTGCCGTGTTCTAACTGGATGGTGCAGCTCCCGTTTTGTGCAAAGGTCGCTGTCACCGGCATGGCCGGTACTCCACATAGCATATCCGGCAGCATGATGAACTGCGACCTTTGGCTCATCAGCTCTTGCGGCAGTTTGTCCATAGGCAGGTAAAAGTGCTGCTTGCCCATGATCTCATAGCGCAACAGGAAACTGCTGACGGGATAGTACACGCTCATGATTGGGTCTTTGATATGGCCTTGGACGATGTTGGAATTCACATATCTTGCATTATCCAAATACCATTGCGGGTTCGCGCCTGGTGTATTCCAGCCGAACATGGAGCCTGCCAGCATTGCCGCTTCCTGAATATCCGTAATGCCGCGCCGCGCATTGTGGCTGCTGGCGATCTCACGGTTTTCTTCGCGTTTCCCGGTGTCCCACTCGGAGGGATAATAGCCGCGCTCACCGCACCGGATGATAATAAGCTGCCCGCTGGACGGCAGAATGGAAAAACAGGTTTCCGGTAGCTCGTTCCTGCGCATCGGTTCGTTCCTCATCGCGCCTGCTCCTGCTGCCGCTTGCGGTGCCAGCCCTCCAGCAGCTTGATGATGACATCCTCCATCTGCTTTGGGGTGTAGCTGGCGGGAAAGTATTTTTGCAGGCGGTCGTTGCGGATCGTGACCTTGCGCTCCAACGGCTTTTCTTCCCGCATGATGAGGTCGATGATGTTATTCTCCAATTTTCCCTCGCCGCTGAGCTGCTTGAGCCGTTGGGCCTGTCCAAGCGACGGGGATACCTCGTCGCGCTCCATGACCAGCAGGAGGTAGGTCTGTTCTTTTTCGGACAGGTGGGAGAGAAAATCTGCCGCGGGGACGAATTTGACGGTGCCGCTGTCCACGGCTTCCAACAGCGGCGGAATGAGTTTATTCAAGCGGATGTACCGCTGCACTTGTGTTTTGCTGTCTGAAACCTGCTCAGCTAAGACTTGGTTTGTACGCACTCCCGTTAACATCGGACCAACTTGGTCCGATGTTAAATCTGTTCGCTGTCCCTGCCGTTTCATGGCGTCCAGCTTCAGCTTGTAGGCTTTGGCTTTCTCGCTGGGCAGCAAGTCCTCGCGGTTGATGTTGTAGTCCACCACAAGGATGTCCGCTTCCTCGTCGCTGTAATTGCGGACGATGACGGGGCGGGTGTCCAGCCCCACGGCCTTCGCGCAGTAATCTCGCCGGTGGCCGGAAATGATCTCGTATCCGCCAGTGTCGCGGGGACGGACGATCAGCGGCTCAGCGATGCCGATGTGCTCAATGCTGTCCATGAGGCGCACGAGATCAGGCGTGGGGCGGTCAATGGTGTATGGCTGGCGGGAGTATGGGAAAACCTCTGCTGCGGGAACGATCTGAATCCGCTCCTGCCGGTCAGCTTCTCGCTCCGCGTCCGTTTTGAACAGGTCATCGTACCGGGTCAGTTCGATGCCGCTTAATTTGCTTACCAAGGCTCAACACCTCCCTCGTCAGATTTTCATACGCCACTGCCGCCTTGCCGCTGCGGTCATGGTCGTAAATGCTTTTGTTTTCCACGCTGATCTCTGCCGCCTTGATGGAACGGGGGATCTCACTTGCGAACACATGACCGCCATAGGTCTTGCGGACAAGCGCGTTGATCTCCCGCGACAGTGTGGTACGGCTGTCCACCATGGTCAGCACAATGCCGTCCACCTCCAGCTTCGGGTTGAGCTGCCGTTTCACGCGGGTGATGGTTCGCAAAAGCTGCTCCAGTCCTTTGGCTGGAAGATACTGCGCCTGCACAGGGATAATCACGCTGTCCGCCGCAGTCAGGGCGTTGATGGTCAGCATACCGAGGGACGGCATACAGTCGATGAGCGCGTAATCGTAGCGGTCTGCCACGGTGGACAGATATTGCCGCAGCACCGTTTCACGGCTCATGGTGTTGACCAGCGTGACCTCCAGTGCCGACAGCTCGATATTGGCGGGGACAAGGTGGACGCCGGATGAGTGGTGCAGGATACCCTCGCCGGGGGCGATGGACTGCTCCGCGATGATCTTCTCCATCAGCGTGGAGAGTGTGGGGGACAACTCGTCAGGCTGCGGCCAGCCCAACATCTGCGTGAGATTGCCTTGTGCATCGGCGTCGATCAGCAGGACTTTTTTACCTTGCCGAGAAAGACCAATGCCGAGGCTGGCGGCTGTGGTGGTCTTACCCACGCCGCCCTTCTGATTTGCCAGTGCGATTGTTTTCAATGGGACACCTCCTCCAACAAAAAAGGAGCCTTGCGGCCCCTGTTCTAACAAAGCTGTTGCTTCTTACGGTTATTCTTTTTTCGGGTGGTATTCTTTCTATTCTCAGTCTTGCTATATCTCAGTCTTATTAGATTTCGATTATCGAATGTCTTGAAATTCGATTATCGAATCTCTGGAAATTGCAGAATAATCCTGCGGCGAAAATGGCGTATTGAAGTTGAAATAAACCACATTACGCACCAGAAAAGTTTTTCACATAAATCAGCGTAGGCCGCCCCAGCCCTTGCCGTTTACGCTCAATTAGACCGATGCCCTTGGCGCTGTCCAATTCAGAGAAAAGCCGTGCCGCTTTCTCAGAACGGCAGCGCAAAGTGGACATGACCTCCTCCGCTGTAAAGATAATAAAGACGCGATTCTGCTCGTCGATCCAGCCGTTCCGATAGGACAGCTCCATACGATCCAGCAGCAGTCCGTACAGCAGTTTGGCATCGGTCGAGATTTCTGCAAAGCGGTCATCGGTCAGCAACAATTTGGGGATACGGAAGAAAGCGTATTGTTCACCGGAATGACCGTAGTAATAGGGTAGATTTAACGGCATAGGCGTCACCTCCTGCATCTGTATATAAAAACAAGAGGAAGTCAGCTTACGCTTTCTTCCTCTTGAACAATGTCAAATTATTGGGTAAGATAGTTCCAAAGAGTCCCCGGTGTTTGGGGTGACAGCTGAAAATCTGTCTAATATTTGTCTAATAGCAGGTTCGATTTGAGTGCAAAACGAGCCAATATTAGGCGATATTTTCAGATACTCCGCAACAGGCAGTTCGATAAAAAAGCCAGTATTCATGCGGGTTTGCGGACATTTTGAAGCACGGCGTACTATAAGGCACGATCCGAACGATGTAGCTCCTAAGAATCAGTTACAACGACCGCCT
>ENA-UONY01001162-UONY01001162.1-human-gut-metagenome-genome-assembly--contig:-CS9-NODE-1162-length-23997-cov-5.098655_pt1 | contig 23997 bp, 23 predicted proteins | sample MGYA00242465_ERZ724012 | MGnify/ENA metagenome assembly ERZ724012 | reverse complement strand
TCGGTTTGGCCTCCGGTTTGGGGGCATCCACCTTGGCTTCCTGCTTGGGCTGCACCTTTTCCCGCTGGGGGGCAGGCTTGGCCTTGGGTTCGTCGGTCAATCCCGCCAGGGGATCAACCTCCTCTTCCTTCAGGGTTAGGCGTACCTTGGCCTGCCGGGAGCCGAACAGGCCAAACAGGCCCTTGCTGCCCTCCTCAAGTACGTCGATGGTCACGTCGCTGATGGATGCGCCGAGTTTCTCCAGCCCGGCAGAAATGGCTTCCTCGATGGTCTTTGCGCTGGATTCGTAGCTCTTCATTTTACCGTGCCCTCCCCGATGGCGGCTTCCCGCTTTTCCTTGTTGTCCAGGTACCAGTTAATGCCTATGTTCTGCACCGCGGCGATGATGTTGCCCATCACCCAGTACAGGGAGAAGGCCGCATTGTAGCTAGAGCAGATGAACAGGGAGAACAGCGGGAAGAACCACTTCATGAAGTTTCCCGTACCCGCGGCCTGCTGGTTTTCCGTGCCGGTGGGCTGGGTGGGCTGCAGCACCGTCATCAGGTACTGCGTCACTGCGGCCAGGATAGGCAGGATGAAGAAGCCATTGTACATGGTCTTCAGGTCCACCTGGGTCAAAAGCAGGTTAAAGCTCCATCCGGGCACGTTGGAGGTGGCGGTAACGTACTCGGGCATCTTTTCCATATAGGCATAGATGGCCTGGATGGTGCCCTGGAGGTTGCCGGCAAAGTCGTAGGTGATCTCCGCGGGCAGCGTCACGCCCTGGGCAATCAGCGCATTGTAAGCATTCTGCCAGATGTCCGCGGGGATCAGCTGCAGGCTATTCAGGTCAGGCCAGGCCGCTGCGAAGGGGCTGTCGGGCATCCACAGGTTTTTCACCCACAGCCAGCCTTCCATGGTGGGCGTCTGCCCCTGGAGGATGGTAAACACCTGGCTCACCATCTGCTCATTGGCAATGATGCGCAGCGCCGTCCACATGGCAAACAGGATGGGCAGCGTCAGCAGCATGGGCAGGCAGCTGGACAGGGGGTTGATCTTTTCCTTTTTGTACAGCTCGGACATTTTCCGGTTGAGCTTTTCCTTGTCATTGGCGTACTTTTTTTGCAGCGCGGCGAGCTGGGGTTGCAGCTTGGTGGTTTTGCGCATGCTCACCCGGCTCTTGTAGTCGAAGGGGAACAGCACAATACGCAGCAGCAGGGTAAAAACGACGATGGACCAGCCGTAGTTGCCGATGACGGTGTTAATACCGTCCAGGATGCCCTTGAGGAACTCGTTCATGCGGGTTCATTCCCTCCTAAAGGTTACAAGTGGATCTTCGGGCACAGGATCATAGCCGCCCTTGCTGAAAGGATTGCAGCGCAATACACGCCAGGCCGCCATCAGCCCCCCCTTGAGCGCGCCATAGCGGGTGATGGCCGTCACCGCGTAGGACGAACAGGTGGGGATATAGCGGCAGCACGGCGGCTTGCGCGGACTGATTTGCCGCCGGTAAAACCGGATGCAGGCCAACAGAAAACGCTTCATTGCGCACGATTCCCTTCCTTGAGCACCCCTTGCTTGCGAATGAGATATCGCATGCTTTTTCCCAGGGATTGGAAGGTGGCTTCCGCGGCGGAAGGTCTGGCTACGAACACGTACAGGCCGTTTTTCACATCCCCCAAATAGGGCCGAAAGCATTCCCGCAGGCGGCGCTTGGTACGGTTGCGTACCACGGCGTTGCCCACCTTTTTGCTGACGGAAAAACCCACCCGCAGCCCCTTGCCCTTGGCATAGAGCATGACCAGGTCCTTACAGGCAGCGCTCTTTCCGCGACGGTACACGTACTGGAACTGCCCGTTTTTTTGCAGCCGATAGCGTCTTTCCATGGTGCCAATCCTCTCATGGGGTCGTGCTTGATCCCCTGCCGAATTCCCGGTGTTGGGGGACGGACCGTCCCCATAATGTAGGAAAAGCCCGACCCTACGGACGGGCGGGCTCTATCCACAAACGATGATGCAGGGCCGCGATCTGAAGGTAAATCAGACCGTCAGCACCTTGCGGCCGCGGCGGCGGCGGGCAGCCAGCACCCGGCGGCCGTTCTTGGTGGACATACGGGCGCGGAAGCCGTGCACCTTGCTGCGCTGACGCTTCTTGGGCTGATACGTGCGGAACATCTGTCAACACTCCTTTGCTATCCCATTATGTAAGTTGCGGGTTCTGTCCCATCGGGGGACAGTCCCCCCTCCGTACTACAAAACAGCCTTTACAGTATACCCGTGCCGGCACGGATTGTCAAGGGGCGAACCGGCAAAAAGCGCCCTATTTGACGAATTTTCCCCCTGCGTCATGGAACCCTGCCCGCGCATTCCAGGGGCCACAGGCGCAGCCACACCTTCCCCAGCAGCGTTTCCACCGGCAGTGTGCCGATGCTCTGCCGGCGGCTGTCCAGCGCCGTAAGGCGCTCATCCCCCAGGACGAACACCTCTCCCGCGGGCACCAGGGTTTCGTCCGCAATGTCCATGTTGCCTACCGCCAGGCAGGAGACATAGTCCTCCGCCAACGGCTGGCCATTGACCGTGACCTGGCCGGTGGTCCTGTCCAGGGACACACGGTCCCCCGGCAGGCCGATGATCCGCCGCACCAGCATGCCGCCCTCGGGGCTCTCCACCGTGGAGACAACCACATCTCCCCGGGCGGGAGCATAATTCCAGCTGCTGTACAGCACAAGGGTGCCCGCCTCCAGGGTGGGGGCCATGGCATCGTCCGTAATCCACAGGGGCTGCGCCACCGTAACGGCAGCGGCAAACACCAGCGCGGCACAGATCACCACCGTGGTGAACAATCCCAGCAGCGCCCTGCGTCGGCGATGCCGCCGGGCAAAGCGCTCTCTTGCCTGGGCAATGGCTTGCGTACTGGGACGATCCATCAGCCTTGTCACGGGTTTTCCTCCGCTTTCTCCGCCGTTTCCATGGCGGACATGAATTTGTTCAGCCGCTGCATCTCTCCCCGCAGCCGGCCGCTGACCTCCCGGGTTTCCCGCTCCATGGCGGCCTTTTGGGTGCGGGCCTGTTCCAGCAGGGATTCCGCCTGCTGCCGGGCCTGGGCCAGGATTTCCTTTGCCTGGGCATCGGCCTCCTCCGCCGCCTCCTGGCAGCGCGCCAGGTATGCATCCGCCGCCGCCTGGGTCCTGACGGCAATCTGCTCCGCCGCCACCATGGCCTCGGCAAAGTTTCCAGGGGGGAGCGTGTGCGCATCCGCCGGCAGTGCGCGTTCCTCCGTCGTTTCCGGCTGCGGCAAGCCATAGGCCGATTCACTGGGCGCATAGGGTTGCCGCCCGGCATCCTCCTGCACTCCTCCCCCTTGCCGTAGGGTGGTCAGCTCCCCGTGCAGGGCATCGCACTCCATATTTAACTCATGGTTGCTCAGGGCCAGCTTGGCATTGGCTTCCTCCAGCTGGCGGCAGTTGGCCCGCAGGCGGTCATTCTCCTCCGTGACCTCCTGGAGCAGTCCCAGGAGCTCCAGCTTATGCATGCGCATCAGGCGCTTTACTTCTTCATCCATGCCCGGCATCCTCCGCGGTTGATTGGTTTCAGTATAGCAAAAAGGGCGTATCCATGCAAGGCAGAAGAAAGTCGAAGAACTCCGAATATGCAAGAAAGCCCATATTCTTCGGGATACATGTATCTTCCCTGTCTTTCCCTTTACTTTTTCCCTTTGCCCTTGTATAATGAAGCAACCCCTTTTTCCGGGCGCTTCGCAGGGAGCTTCGGCCCTTGACGGTTTTCGGTGCCCGGTGTAAAGAGGAATCTGTATACGTAGGGTATCCCGGTGCGGGAACCTGAACGGAGGTTTCAACCATGGAACGGAATAAATTAAGGGACTTTGTACTGCTGGCTTTGTTTGTGGGGTTGATCGTGCTGCTGGGCTTTACGCCCCTGGGGCTGATTCCCCTGGGCTTCATCAACGTAACCATCCTGTGCGTGCCGGTGATAGTGGGCGCGCTGTACATGGGCTGGAAAAACGGGTTGCTGTTGGGCCTGGCCTTTGGCTTGACCAGCTTTATCTCCGCACTGATGAAGCCATCCACCCTGGTGAGCACGCTCATGGGCGCGTCTCCCGTGCTGGTGGCACTGATGAGCATTCTGCCCCGGCTGCTGGTGCCCATGGTCGCCTATGGCGTATATACGCGCCTGCGCAGCAAGCAAGAGAACCTGGCCTTTGGGGTGGCGGCGGTATGCGGTTCCTTGACCAATACGATTTTTTACCTGGGGCTCATGCTCCTGTTTTATGTATTGTGCGGCATTGATACTGCTTCCGTGCTCAGCCTGATCGGCGGGACGGCGCTAATTGCCGGCACCTGTGAGGCCATTGCGGCGGCAGTGCTGTGTACGCCCATTTTGATGGCGCTGCGCCGGATCAAGGGCCGGAACTGAAACATGGCTTTGGCAAGGGGATTCCCCCTGCCGGTATACTTTCCTCTTCCCGCGGGCGGAGGGACCATTGGGAGGCAGATCCATGATTTTCACCCTGGACATTGGCAACACCAACATCAAAACGGCCCTTTTCGACGGAGAGCGCATGGTGAAATACTGGCGGGTCTCCACCAGCTCCACCTATACCTCTGACGAATACGGCATTCTCCTGTGCAATCTGTTCGCCCATGAAGGTGTCTCCCCCGCGGATGTGGAAGGCATCGCCATTTCCAGCGTGGTGCCCACCATCAATTTCACCATTGAGCATATGTGTCAGAACTATTTCCACCAGCAGCCCATGATCGTTGCCCCGGGCATCAAGACGGGTATCAACATCAAATACGAAAACCCCCGGGAGCTGGGCAGCGACCGCATCGCCAATGCCGTAGCCGCGTACACGGAGTACGGCGGGCCCTGCATCTATATTGACTTTGGCACAGCGACCACCTTTGGCGTGGTGGACGAAGAAGGGTCATTCCTGGGCGGCTGCATCTGTCCGGGGATCAAGGTAGCCTCGGAGGCATTGGTCTCCGGCACCGCCAAGCTCCCCCGTTTCGCCATTGCCAAGCCGGAAAATGTCATTGGCCGCACCACCCTAACCAACCTGCAATCGGGCATGTATTACGGCTATGTGGGTTTGGTAAGCCACATTGTCCACAAGATCAAGCAGGAACTGGGGCGGCCGGACGCCATTGTGGTGGCCACCGGTGGCATGGCAGTGCTCATCAGCGAGGAATCCAAGGTGATTGATAAGCTGGACGGCCTTTTGACACTTAAGGGGCTGCGGCTGATCTACGAACGCAACCATGGGGAAGGAAGGGACGGAAAATGAAGGAGATCGTCATCGGTTTTTTAGGCTGTGGCAACGTGGGCGGCGGTGTGTGGGAGCTGCTCCAGGGATTCGCGCCGGAGATTGCCCACCGGGATCAGCTGTCCATTCGCGTGAAAAAAGTGCTGGTACGGGATGTGAACAAGGCCCGTAGCTGTTCCGTTTCTCCGTCGCTGTTAACCACCGACCCGGAAGAGGTGCTCTGCGATCCGGAAATCTCCCTGGTGGCAGAGTTCATGGGCGGCGAGCAGCCCGCCACGGAATACATGCTTCGGGCGCTGCAAAACGGGAAAACCGTTGTTACCGCCAACAAAGTGGCGGTGGCCCTGAACTGGCACAAGCTGCAGGCCGCTGCCCAGGCCAATCACGTGGGGCTATACTATGAAGCCAGCGTTTGCGGTGCGATTCCCATCATCAATGCGCTGATGAACCCGCTCCAGGCCAACCGCATTACCAAGCTCATGGGCATTATCAACGGCACCACCAACTACATTCTCAGCCGCATGTCCGCCCAGGGCGAGAGCTATGACACCGTGCTGAAGGACGCGCAGAAGCTGGGCTTGGCGGAGCCGGACCCTTCCAGCGACGTGGAAGGATTGGATGCCGCCTACAAGCTGTCCATCATGGCTTCCCTGGCCTTCCATGCCCGGGTACCCTTTAAGGCGGTGTACCGCGAAGGCATCACGCGGATTACGGCCATGGACATTGCCTGTGGCAAGGAAATGGGCTATGTGCTCAAGCTCCTGGCCATTGCCAAGCGTGATGGCAACACCATTGAGGTGCGGGTGCATCCCACTTTCCTGCCGCAGAATCATCCCCTGTCCTCGGTGAACGGCTCCTTTAACGCGGTCTATCTCCATGGCCACGCCTGCCAGGAGATGATGCTCCAAGGCCGTGGTGCCGGGGATATGCCCACTGCCAGCGCCGTTGTTGGGGACATTCTCCACGCGGCCATGGTGGATGTGCATGTGCATCCCACCTTTGCCAATCAGGCCGAACCTGCCAAGGAACTCACCTTCACCAACAACTGGACCACCAAGTATTACATTCGCGTATCCGCCACGGATGCCCCCGGCGTACTGTCCGCAGTGGCTGGTTGCTTTGCCAAGGAGAATGTCTCCATCGCTTCCATGATGCAAAAGGGTTCCGTGGAGGATGGCCGTGTTCCCCTGGTCTTTATTACCCACGCCGCGTCGGAGCAGTCCATGCAGGCCGCCCTGGCGAGCATGAATCCCGCCGTGTGCCGTTTGGAAAGCATGATCCGGGTGGAAGACTGAGCATCAGCTTCTCATAGGAAACAGGAGGCCATCTTTCTTGGATCTGCCTCCTGTTTCTTTTTGTTGTAAAAATTCTTTCTAAGTCCAGTTCTCTTTCCTGCCCCATCAGCATACCGCTGCATGAAAGACCTCCTGATTCTGAAAAAATAGGCGCATTGCATAGGTTTCTTGCAATGCGCCCAAGCCATTGTAAAATATCGTGACACTTTTTACCGTTTGCGGTGGTCAATCATTTTGGAAACCTTGGTACCCAGGAACTGGAACAGCACCACCAGCACCACCAGGCAGATGGAAGAGGCATACATCATGGTATATTCCCGGCGATTGAGGCCATAGGCGATGGCATACTTTCCGAGTCCATCGCCGCCGGCAGCACCGGCCATGGCCGTATAAGCCAGGATGGTGGTAATGCAAATGGCAAAGCCATTCACCAGAGAGGGCATGGCTTCCGGCAAGAGCACCTTGCGGATAATCTGGAACGTGCTGGAACCCATGGACTGTGCCGCCTCAATGACGCCACCATCCACTTCCAGCAAGGAGCTCTCCACCATGCGCGCCACATAGGGAAACGCGCTGACCGTCAGCGGGAAGATAATCGGCACCGTACCAATGGCACTGCCCATGACCACCCGCGTCACCGGAAAGAGCATCACCAGCAAAATAATAAAGGGTATGGACCGCAGCAGATTCACCACGAACCCAAGGGCCATATTAAAGGTAGGATGCGGCAGAATATGATCCTTTCGCGTGATCACCAGCAGCACGCCCAGCGGTATGCCCAGCACATACGCCAGCAGCGTGGAAGGAATCGTCATCAGCAACGTATCCTGCGTACCCTGCCACAAAAGGGGCCAGATCTTATCCCAGGTCATGGGTGCACCTCCTCCACCGAGACGCCCTGCTCGCGCAGGTAGTCCATGGCAGTTTTACGTACTACCGGGTCCTCAGGCAGCTCGATAATCATCTGTCCAAACTGCTTGCCGTTCAGGTTGCGCACGTTGGCGGAAAGGATGCTCACCGGCAAGCCCAGCTTAAGGATCAGATTCGCCACCACAGGTTCGGAGATTTGTTCTCCGTCAAACACCAGGCGCACCGGTGGCGTACCGGACTCCAGGTGTACCTCCTCGCTTTCAGGGGCAACGATGCCAAACAGCCGCCGTCCCGCAGCGGATTTCGTGTGCGTGAACACCTCGTCCACGCTGCCTTCTTCCGCTATGACCCCACCGTCCAGAATAGCCACGTGGGTGCAAATCTGACGGATAACAGCCATTTCATGGGTAATCACCACAATGGTGATCCCTAGTTCCTTGTTAATATCCTGTAGCAATTTCAGGATGGATTGCGTGGTCATGGGGTCCAAGGCAGAGGTTGCCTCGTCGCACAAAAGCACCTCAGGGTCGGAAGCCAGCGCACGAGCGATGGCCACCCGTTGGCGTTGACCACCTGAAAGCTGAATGGGATAGACCCGTGCCTTATCCTCCAAGCCTACAATCTTGAGCAGTTCCTTCACGCGGGCATTGATTTTTGCCCGAGGAACTCCGGCAATCTCCATGGGGTAACGTATATTCTTTTCCACAGTCTGCTGCATAAGCAGGTTAAACTGCTGAAAAATCATGCTCACCTTGCGGCGCATCTTGCGCAGTTGCCGCTTGTTCATCTCCAGCACATTCTGACCGTCAATGAGGATGCGGCCCTCCGTGGGGCTGTCCAGGCGATTGATGCAGCGAATCAGTGTGCTTTTGCCCGCGCCGGACAAACCGATGATGCCGTAGATCTCGCCCCGGCGAATTTTCAGGTTGATGTCATTCAGGGCCACCACTTCGCCACCCTGTACCGGGTAGACCTTCCGTACATCCTGCAACTCAATGAGGAAAGGCGAAGGGTTCTCCATCGTTGTACCTTCCACCGACCTCACCTTCCTTTTCTTCCTTATTTTAGGCGGTTCATTTCATGATACACTACACGGGAAAGGATGTCAAGGGAAGCCCCGTGAGGGAATCCCTAAGGCCAGCATTGGCATCGCCTTGGTGGGCAGCCAACAGGCAGCGGTGTATTTCTTGTGTTTCTGGCCATGATAGGATGGGCGAATAGCGCAAACTTGCCGGAAAGCGGCAGCAGGGTTGCGCGCTATTGCAAGACGATCCCCCATTTTGTTGCCACCTCTGTGAAGGTTTGCGCAAAATGAGGGATCGTCCCCGATTGTATTATGGGGTGATTTCCAGCTCCACCAGGCGGTATGCCGCATCACCGGCCCAGCCTGCGCACAGCACCCACCGGCAATAGTTGTCCGGTAGCCTGTCCGAATCATACAGCACTACGGCATTTGTCCCGGATTCCAGGCTCACATGAAAGTACTCACTTTGTCCGGCATGCTCTTCACTTTCGCTCCGGGGTATCTCCTGAAGCGTCCCTGCCAGGATTGCCGTCGCACCTGATGCGTCGGTCGCGCTCAAGCCATGGGCAGCGGCATACTTGACCCGCGCCGCTTCGTCCGCCTGCTCCCCTGCATGCAGGCCAATGGTAAGGGACGGTATCAGATCGCTGAGAGCTGTCTGCTGGCCGTTATACCATGCGTATACCCCTATCCGGTATCCGTCTGCTTCCACGGGCGTTATGCGCACTTCAATCTGGACAGCGCTCAGCTCGTACGCTGTCAGCTCCGCCCTTGCCAGCGCCTTCACGTCATTCGGTCGTGCCGCTTCCGGCTCCCGCAACGTCCAGGCGATCAACTTGGCCGCGTCGCCGCTGAGCAGCTCCTCTATGCGCAGCAGGGCGCTGGCGTCTCCCGCGCGCAGCTCGATCCATTGGATCTTCTTCTCCTGCCACAGCCGCGCCAGTTGCATCCCCGACAGCATCAAGCTGCGTTGAGCGTATGTTCCGTCCTGGTCCGGCTGCGCGATGACCAGCAGCAGATTTTCCTCCGCCGTATCTTCATCGTATAGCATCGCCAGCAATTCGTATTCGTCCAGCCCATACGCTTCGTCATATACGATGCCCAGCTCACTTAGTCCGTAGCCTGTGCCCAGATAATGATCATAGAGCACATTGCCCTGCGGCATAACGTCAGGCAAATCAAAGACTGGCGTGGACGTTGTGCTACTTTCGGCGGTTTCCTCGTGGCTTTCGTCATCCTCGTTGGCGCCTGTACTCGTCGTGGGCGTCGGGCTGGCCGTAGGCGTCGGGCTGGCCGTGGGTGTTGGGTTAGCTGTGGGTGTCGGTATGGCCTGCTCGTACACAAAGCTCAGCGTGAGCGTCTTGTCCTCGTACACATGGTCGATGGTAATGGTATTGCCTGATAGGCTTACGCTTTGGCTGGGCTGTGCCATCACCTGACTCAGGCGGTATCCTGCTTCCGGCACGGCTTCCAATCGGAAGGTTGCCAACCGTTCCGCGGTAAAGGATTGCGCTCCTGTGTAAACGGTTTCCCCTACGCGCACCGCACCGCCTTCGCCGCACACCACCGTGATCGTGTGTGCACGGGGCAGCGTTGTGGTGATCTGCGTATGGTGATTCTCCACCCCCAGCGCCGTTGCGGGCAGGAACGCGCACAGTGCGGCCAGAATCCACGCAAGATATTTTCTCAAGTGCCCCATGCCCCCCTACCAGTTGTGATGCTCATCCGATTATTCCGCCGAGATGGTGAAAGTAAGCGCACCGGTATAGTTGCCCGCCGGCGCCTGCTGCCATTCCGCTTCGGTGATATGAATGCTCATCCATTTCTCGCTGGGAAGGTTGTTGAAGTTACTAAATGTCAATGTGGTGGAATCAACCGTGAAATTAATGGTTCCGCCGCTGCCATTGGTCATGCTGCCGTTGGCCTCCGCGGTGACCGTAACCGACTTGGCGTTCTTAGCCTCTACGAGCCGAACCGTCAGCGGGGTGCTTGTAGTGTTGGGCGTGATGGCCAGCGTTGAAGGAATGACAACGGTGTAGGTCGGCGCATCCGGTCCGGCGATGGTGGTGGTCAGCGTGGTGGTTGCGGTCTTGTCATCCTGATCGTAGGTACCTTCGGCCAGCGCGGTGGCGCAGAAGATCAGGCTCAGGATTAGCAGTGCGCAAAGTATCTTTTTCATGGTCATGCACTCCCTTCCAAGATGGTTCCATTCGAAATGTCCTTCATCGGCTGGTGATCCCTTTGCTCCAGCCTGCATCTGCTCACACGTTTGTGGTTTCCAGCACGACCGTGAACGTGAGCGTGTCGGTGTAGTCGCCTGCCGTCTTTTCTTCGATGTTCTCTGTAATGGCCATGGTCAGCTTCGCAGGTGCGGGAATGCTTTCGCCGCTCTTCCAGGTGAGCACCGTGTCGCCCGCGCTCAGGGGCTGGCCGTCCTTGCTTACCGCATAGGCAATCGTGTCGCTGCCGTTTGCTAGCTTCAGGTGAAAATTGTTGGCCGATTTTTCCAGGTTTATGCTCAGGGTATCATCCGCCGCCAGGGTGGAATCCCCAGCAATGGAAATTTCCATGGTGGTGGAGGTCTGCCCCTGGAGAATGCTCACGCTTGGAGGAATAAGGACGGTGAACTCGCTGGGCGTTTCCGGTACAGTATAGGTGATGGTGGTTTCACCGGTCCCGCCATCGGTGCTGATCTCCGTATCCGCCAGCGCCACGCCAGCGCACAGCAGGCTCAGCACCAGCAACGAGCATAAAATTCTCTTCATGAATGACCGATCTCCTTTTCACTCATTCCGCGTGGGTTACCATTCGAAAGGCGGTAGCTCCTCGAATCCATCGTGTCCGGCGCCAACTCCACCCGTACTTACCGTGGCCTTAAAAGTCAGGGTATCGGTGTAAGCGCCGGAGGGCAGGCCGTCAATGGAGCCGGTTACTTCCAGGTTCAACGTTGCCGCACCGGGGACGGCCTCGCCTTCCGTCCAGGTGAGCACCTCACTGCCCGTGCTCAGGGCGCTTCCGTCCTTCTTGATGGCATAGGCAATGGCGTTGTCGCCCTGCTTGAGCTGAAAGCTATTGCTGGAATTCTCCAGTATTACCTTCAGCGTCGCGCCAATGGCCAGCGTGGAATCCCCGCCGATGGTCACGCTCATGCTGGCCGTGGTCGCGTCTTCGATGAAACTCACGCTCGCGGGAATGGTGACGGTATAGCTTGTCTCCGGTTCGGGCACCTCAAAGGTGACGGTCGTGCTTTGTGAAGGGTTTTCCATGTCGATGACGTTTTCCGCCACCGCCACCCCCGCGCACAGCAGACTCAGCGATAGCAACAGGCTAAAGAGTTTCTTCATGGGGTATCATCCTTTCTTCATTTATTCCACAACCAACACCGTTTCCATGTCGGCGTTGTTGGTAGGGGTCTTGTCACTGATCCGGTAGGGCTGCACATGCAGAATCACGTTGTATTCTCCCGGCTCCAGGGCACGGGTCAACGTTACCTTATTGCAGTACTGCCCCGGCGGGATAAGCCCCGTGGTGAAGAGCACTTCATAGCTCTCCTCGCCGGTTTCCTCATCCACGGTGGGCAGGCGCATCTCAAAGGTGAGGTAGTACCAGCCCTCGTTGGCCTCGGGGTTTTTGAGGGTAGTGGCCGCCTCGGTCACGCCCGCGGGAAGCGTGATGCTCCCCCAGCCGGGGATCGCCACGCCCGGCTCCGTGGGCGCGGGCGTGGGCGTAAGCAATTCGCCCGCGTTGGGATCGATTTCCAGTTCCGCGGTGGGCGCGGGCGTCGCCGTAGCTGCGGGGATCGCCTCGGGCTGCGCGTATTTCCAGACCAGCGCCGCGACGACCGCCAACACGACCACCGCCAGCAGCGCGATCAGCATCTGCATGCGCTTTCCCCGCCGTCTATGCCGCGAGCTGTTCGTTTCGTTCTTGTCTGCGTTCTGTTTCATATCTGCACTTCTCCTTCTATTCCGCGCTGGCGGTGAACGTCAACGTGTCGGTATAATGTCCGGGCACAAGATCCTGGCCCTCGGCCACGTTCAGGCTCAGGGTCGTTTCGCCCGTGCCGGTAAACGTGGCGGCGGTATTGCCGTCAAAGATGGCCATGCCGTTTTGCGCCGTCAGCGTGTAGGCGATGGTTCCGGTCTCGCCCTGCAGCTTCATGTCGTTGGCCGAGTCCACCGTCACCGTCACCCGGCTGCCGCCCTCAAGCTGGCTGCAGCTCAGCGGCAGGCTGGCCTTGCCCGTTTCGTCCATCTCCACCGACGCGGGAATGGTCACGATATACTCGAGGTTCTCCACCCGGAAGCTCACCGGCGTCACCGGCTCATAGCCGTACTGTCCCTCCGGCGCCATGCCATATGTATAGTAGCCAGGGTCCATGGTGATCTCGTACTGACCCGGTTGGAAATCGTCGGGCAATGTCAGGACACAGCGCAGGGGATAGTTCAATAACGTATACTTTCCCTTGATGGACTGTTCGCCGACGGTAAAGGTGACCGTCTGATCCGACGTCCACCAAAACGGTGTGCCGTCGTAACGGCGAGCTTCTCCCGTTTCATCGACGATAACCACCAGTTCGTCGCCGGGATGGTAGATTTTGTCAGGCTCCTCCACGTAGATGCTTATCACCGAAGGCACCGTACCCACATGCACCGTTGCGGTTTGGGCGTTGAACTGGTAGCCTGTGACGCCCTGCTTGAGATGCGCCGTGATCGTGTAAGTGCCCTGCCAGAGGGGATACAGCCGAACGGTTCCCTGTTCCTCGTCGATTTTCAGCGCGGCCACATTTTTCAGGCTCGCCTCGGTGCAGTCCAGGTCCAGATTGGTCGTCACTTCGCCGTTGTAGGTGACGACGAAATCCAGATCGTCCATGTTGAAGCCCGCCGGGAGCGCCGGCGTATCAAAGTCATATCCGGCATAGGGGCAGGTATCCAGGTTCCAATTTTCCACATCGATGTCCAGATAGTCGCCGCTGCGGGATACGGCGGTGGGGTTGACATACGGCTCCTCCGTGATCACCAGCTTGCCGGGGAGAAGCGTAACGTCGTAAATTCCCTGCATCACATAGGGCTCCAGTATGTTGTCCTTGTTATACAGGTTACCGTAAACCTGGTTTTGATTGGTGGAGGGAGTTTGGGGATCAATGCTCACCGTGTATTCCCCGACCGGCAGTTCGACGGAAAGCGGCTCCCTTGACGTTCCGGTAGCCACAACTTCGCCCTGCGAATCGGTCACCGTGTATTCGATCCAAACGCTCCAACTATCATTGCCATGCAAGCCAAAGCTGGTGATCCCGTCATCGATGATTTCCGGGCCTAGCGTGATGGTTTCTCCCCGCATGGCATAGATGTCTTTGGGTTTGACGGTGAGGGGCGCTTCCTTGACGGTCAACGTGCCTGTGGTCAGCGTGCCGCAATACAGATCGCTGTTGACTTCCACCTTCAGCACGTATTGCGCGGGGCGGTTTGCGCCATAGACGATGGAATCAGACGAAACGGTTACATAATTCTTCTTCTTATCCTGATTCGCCGCGCCATTGTAGTAAGCGGTAACGGTCAGGCAGTCGGGGAAGCTCAGTTCCTGCGGCCAGTTCTCCTGATCGTAGGTCACGGTGATGGTATGCCACAGCGGGATGGTGCCGCCGCGATAATATACCGATGTATCGATAGGCGTATCGGTATAAAGCAGGTCGGACAGGTCGATCTTGCTGACGGTGACCGTCACCTCGTCTGTGGGCAGCGTCGCGCCGGATTTACTCTGGAATATAGCATACACCGTGTATTGGCCGAGTTCCAGTTCCTCCCCCCGGAGCTTGAGCTGCACCGCGCCCGCGGTCATCGCCACCGGTTCTCCAAGGGCCGCGCCGTTCATGTACCATTGCACCATGCCGGTTCCGGGCGCGCCGTCGTCGCGGCGTACGGTGACGGTCAGCGTCGCCTGTTCGTCCTTTTCCACGGTGGTGCGGTCGGCGAATATGGTCGTACTATACGTCCAGGCCTCGCCGCATGTGACCTCGTTGGTGAACATGCCGTGCACGTCCGTACCCATGCCTACGTTATAGCACAGCCGCAGCCGGCAGTCCTGATCCTCCTCCGTGACCGTATAGGTCATCTCCGTCGCGCCCGGGATGTCCTCCCAGAAGCCCAGCGGATTGCGCTGCCACTGCCAGCGCACGTCGGCGCGGTCGTAGTCCGTGAAGTTTTTCAGCACGGCGGCAATGGTATCGCCCGGTTGTGCCGTTTCAACCGGCAGGGATGCCGTGCCGTTGAAGTCTGGCTGGCTGACACGCTCCTGCACCACATTGAGCGAGGCATTGGAGGAGATGGTCTGCTGGCCGACGGCCACAGAGTCCTGCGAGGACCACTTATCCCAGGTGATGCCCTGCTTGACCTGGAAATCGCAGCCGTCGGAGGTAACATCGCCGCTAGTCCAGGAGAGGATCGACCCGTTCAGGGAAAACTTCCCATTGTTGCTGCCAGAGCTGGTGAACCAGTATTGTACTTCGGGCGCCAGATCAAAGTACTCCGTCAAATCCAGCGTCTCGCTGTACCCGGGGCGCTTGCCGTCCGGCGAGGGGGCGTAATAGATCAGCGACGCCGGACTGCCCTGGGAAAGGCCGATGCCGTCCTCCGGCATGGCGAAGGCCAGCACGTTCAGATCATAGGATTTGGTGTCGTTGGGCGCGGTCAGCTTATAGCGCGCGCCGTCCTGCTTCAGCGACTCGTCCTTGTTTTCGACGACCTGCGTAAAGCTGGAGTTGGTCAGCGCCAGGGCGACCAGCGTGTAGCCCTCCGGCACGGTCACGTCGATATAGATCTCCTGGTTGGAGTAGATCTTCGCGCCGGCGCTGAGGGTCTGGCCCGGCTGCGCGGTGCGGGGCGTGAAGGTCACATCGCAGTTCACGGCCTTCAGGCGCAGGGTGTAGGTACCGTAGGTGTAGCCCTTTTTGCAATACCATTCGATGCTCTTGATCTCATCGGGCACGGTCAGGTTCGGATAGCTGGGAAATTCCACCGTAGCCGTCCGGTATTTTCCCGTATCGTCCAGATACAGCGCGGTGTTATTGGAATAGACGGCGTCCTGCGCCAGATAGTCCGGCAGACCCTCCAGCGTGATGGTGGTCCGGGTGGGGTCAAGCGGGTCGTAGTTCCAGTGCACGGCCGACCAGTCCACGTTGCTCACGATGGAGAAGTTGGCGGTGCGCACCAGCCGGTCGTAGCCCAGCTGCTCCGGCCACACCGCGCGCACGGTATACGCGCCCGGCGCGGTGGGCTTTTGGTCGCTCCAGAGGGAATCGTTATTCACATCCGTGCCCTGCGCTGCATAGGTGATGACCGCGGCCTTTTCGGTGTGCGTGTCGGAATCAGCCACCGGCTCGGCGGGCGTTTCGCCCTCGTTCCAGCTTTCCATGGTCACGGAGCCTTCGCCCACTTTGAGCACCGTCACGGTGAGGTCATCGGGCTTGAAGCAGTAATTGCTGCCCACAGAGGTGATGCTGGCCACCTGATAGACGCCCGGCGCGGCCTGCGTAAGATCGTTGCCCTCCGCGTCCAGCAACTCCAGGCTGGTAAGCGCGCCCCGGATGCTCCCATAGGAATCGCCGCCGATGAACCCGTCAAAGCTCAGCCCGCTTTGCCCCAGCGCGTCCTTCGCGCTGCCGGGGCGGCTTTCGGTGGTAAAGCGAATGTCGCCGGACACCGTCACCGCCTTGGGTAGAATGGTATAGGTCAGGCGCGTCTCGTTAAATACCGGCCGGATGTTGTAGTTGTTTCCGTCCTCGGCCGTAGCCGTGAAGCTCACATAATCCTTCGCAAACCATGCGTATAGCTTCTCATTGGCAGCAGGCTTACCATCCTCCCACTGGACATTCAGCACATCGTTTCTTTGTGGATTGATATCCACATTGGCGGTAAGGCCCGCTCCAATGGGGTCCGTCAGGTAGGGGCTGTCCGTATCGTATTCGCAGGCCAGAGTCGCGTCCGTCAGCTTGACATTCTGGAAATTGTCGCTGCCGTTGTATTCCGCCTCGAAGGAACACGCCGTGACCGTCATCGGCATTTTCTCCACGGTCACCCACAGGCGCGCTTCCATTTGATCCACGCCGCCCACAAATTCATAGAGATCGGCATTTGCTCCCCACAGCTCGACAGTGAGCAACAGCGTTATACCTTCTCCGGCCGGCCGGTCAGTATCCCCCTCAGCCGGGGTCGCCTGCACAACGCGCAATGCATTGTGCCCAAATATACCGCTATTTCCACCAGCTCCGGGTGCAAAGCCTTCAAGCTGTACCTGGACGCTGAGCGGCATGGGATACGTCTGCGCATAATGGTAGACGATGGCTTCGCGAAGCCAAGCCGCCGTGTACTCATTTTCAATCATCTCACGTACCGCTGTTGGCGTCAGCTGTATCGTTACGTTTTCAGGCTTACTCGCAAATTCTGCTGTTCCCAACACGAACTTGTGATTTGCCCGCAGCGTGCACGTTGCATTTACGCTTTTCAGATAGACCATGCATTCACTACTGTTGATATGGATCGTGCCATTCACTGTGCCGGCTAACTGACAAGTAGATGATCCCATCGAAAAATCGCCGTCAACGGTTGCGCCTTCGCATATCTCAAGATCTGCATAAAAGGTTGAACCGTCAAGATTGGCCGTATCGCGAGTGATAAGGCATGGAGCTTGGTCGGAAAAAGTGATGCCTTGCGCCTCCAAATGGCCCGCCTCGCAAGCTACACGCCCGTTGCACGTTCCGCCCGTGAGCGTCAGATTGCCCGAAGAACTGATCTGGCTGTACTGGCCCACATTATTGACTGTAGCGGTTGCACCAGCCATCACCGACACCCTACCGTAGTTATTGATCACAAACGGACACGAAATGTCTTCTTCAACAATTAATCTTCCACCATTTTCCACATTGATCGTCAGCTCCATCCCGGAAAAGCGGTTATCTTCTCCCTCCAGATACAACGTATTGGGGCTGGAAACCATGATCGTCAGGTATTCGCCCTCCACCATTTCCCAGGTTAATGGGCCATTAAATCCCTCATACGGACAAGTATCAGCCATACCGGTCTGCACCTCGCCATTGGCCATGAGCATGAGCTGCGGCATGGCGTAGGTCACCGTGGCCGTGGGCAGCGCCACGGGGCAGGCGGAGCCGTCCGCCAGCGCCGCCTGGAAGGTATACGCCGCCTCCAGCGGGTTCTCGTGCTCGGGGATGTACGCCGTGCCGCCCAGCCCGTCGCCGACGCAGGTCCAGACCACCGCCAGCTGCGCGGTGGTTCCGTCGCTGTACAGCGCCGTGACCTCATCAGGCAGACCCAGTTCTTCCAGTGCCGCGCCATAGGCTGCCGTCAGGGTATACGTCCCCGGTTCAAAACAGACGATGGTCCGTTTCGTCTCTACTGTTGCTTCGGGCGTGGCTGTGGGCGTAGCCTCAGGGGTAGCTTCGGGCGTAGCATGGAGGGTTGCCTCGGCCGTTGCTTCAGGCGTGGACGCAGCCGTCTGCTCGGGGGGTGTGTCGGGCGTGGGCTCAGCTGTCGCCTCGAGCGTAGGGTCGGGCGTGGGCTCAGCCGTCGCCTCGGGGGATGCCTCGGGCGTGAGCTCAGCCGTCGCTTCGGGGGATGCCTCGGGCGTGGGCTCAGCTGTTGCATGGGGTGTGGCCTCAGGAGGCACCTCAGGCGTTTTTGCAGCTGTTGCTTCCAGAGGCGCCTCAGGCGCCGCATCAGGGATGACCTCGTGGATTGCTTCTGGCGTCATCTCAGGCGTTACCTCGGGCGTTGCGTCACCTGTGACCACAGGCGTCTGCTGGGATACCGTTTCTATGGCACTCCCGTCGGATGGCGTCTGCAGCGGTTCCGCCCAAACAGTTCCGCCGAATGTCAGGCACAGGCTCATCACCATACAAATCATTCTTTTCCACTGATGCGCCATGATCGTTCCACTCCTTCTTTTCCGCTCCTTTGTACCAGGGAGCCGATAGGGCTTTTCAACATGAAAATAGATACCACAGTTGCTCCAAGGAAGCATTCTGTCTGCAAGTCCCAAAGAGGACCATCATCCCTCGTTTGAGCATCTTGTCTTTCTTGCAATCCAGGTTTTGCCACTTTCTCACATCACGATATGCCAACTGATATTGCAGAAGGCCAGGTCCTATTGGGCTCTCCATTCTCCAATGTGTTTTTTCCGGAACGTACACATCCAAAGATGTCAAAGGCGATGCGTAAAGGACCGAGCGCGGGACTGTCTGTGCAAATCCTCCACAATCGCTATCTGCATACCTCCCGCTGTCCACAACTTCACAAAAACAAGTATAGCAGCATTGATTTTAGGATGAAAGCAGCATTCACGAAGGGAAGAAGGCTTTTCACGAAGTAAAAGCGGAAAGCAAAGGCATCCAGGCACTTTCGCGCCTGGCTAGTCTCTTTGTACTCGATTGTGAATCCAGATTGCCTCAGCGCAGTAGATAGGTTGCCTAATGCTCGATAAAAAAACGGCCCCAGCTGTTCCACGGCTGGAGAAGAAGATGCGTTAGGAAGCTCTGGAGAAGTAAAATAGACTGTATTCTAATTTTATGCTTGTCGCTGAGTGAGATGCCCTGGTATCTGGAATGACCAGATAAAATAATCCTTGGAAAATTTGAGGAATATGCATCATGGTGTACAAAAGGATGACGCGTTCTGGGATGTGCAAACTCAGCCAGCAATGGGGATGCTTTACCGACAGCCTTCAAATGGAGACAAGTCTGATGTCTTTTTCTGTCCATTTACTGTTCAACATATATTATATCTCTGCAACTTTCCCGCACAAATTACGCTTCTCCTCTTGCATGTTGGAAATAGAATGTGCTATAATATTAACGTTGCTTTTTTCGTCCCTTTCAGGGATATTGAGAAAGGCAAAGTGTTTTGTAGGGCAATTTTGATCATTATCCGTCTCGAAAACGAACCTCCACGATGGAACCCCCGGAACCGCAAACCCTTGATTTTCCTAGGTTTTCCCCGAAGCAGTGATGCTTCATCTCCCCTTTATCTCTCCTGTTTATCTCTCCGATTTCCTGCCGGTTTTTGGAGGAGATTTCAGGCAAAATCTTATATGGAGAGTTGTCCGAGTGGTCGAAGGTGCAGCACTCGAAATCGTGCGTCCATCGCGGAAGGCTGCCGAAGGGAAATCCTGACGGCACAAGGCTTTAAAGGGCTTGAGGGCTCGAATTGAATATCCTGTTCTCTCCTGTTGTTCTCTCCGATTTCCCGGGGAGTGCAGCAGTAGAAATATACGGAGAGGTATCGAAGTGGTCATAACGGGGCTGACTCGAAATCAGTTTGTCGGAAACGGCACATGGGTTCGAATCCCATCCTCTCCGCCACATTCGGCCAAGCGACATATGTTGCTTGGCTTTTTTCTTATTCCGGGCTCGAATCTCCCGGCGCTTCAAGGCCCAGGGAGCGGAGCATGGCGTCTGCCGTGCTGGTCTTGGATTGCGCGTCCAGGTGGGCGTAGATGTTGGCGGTCGTGCTGAAATCGCTGTGCCCCAGCCACTCCTGAATCTGCTTGAGGGGCACGTGGCTGGCCAGCAGGAGGCTGGCGCTGGAGTGGCGCAGGTCGTGGAAGCGGATGCGGCGCAGACCGTTTCTCTCCAGCACGAAGCCGAAGTTGCGCGACAGGTATTCCGGCTGCATCCGGCAGCCCACCTCGTTGATGCAGATGTAGCCTTCGTAGCCGCGGATGTAGGAATCCCCGCACAGCCGCCGGTTTTCCGCCTGCTGTGCCTTGAGCCGGGTCAGCAGCTCACAAATGGGCGGGGTCAGGGGCAGCGTGCGCCGGCTGGACTTGGTCTTGGTGGTGTCCCGCGCGACGACGGTGTACTTTCCGCCCACGTTGCAGCCGGTCACCGTGTGCTGAATGGTGAGGGTGCCCTGCTCAAAGTCGATGGCGTCCCACTTCAGCCCGAGCACCTCGCTGCGGCGCAGGCCGTAGAAGGCAGCCAGCTTCACCGGGGCCTCGATGAGCAGCCCGTTCACGGCGGCAAACAGCCGGTTGATTTCGGCCCTGTCGTAGAAACCCGGCTGAAAGCTGTTCTTGCGGGGCCGGTCCACCTTGTCCGCGGGATTGATCGGGATGAGGTCGGTCCGCACGGCGTACTTGAGCGCCCGGTGCAGCAGCGCGTGGTAGTGAATGACCGTGTTGGCCTTCACCCGCTTCATCTGCGCGGAGTAGAAGTCCTGAATCTGCCGGGCAGTGAGGCCCTTGAGGGTCACGCCCTTCTCCCGGAACCAGGGCAGAATCGGGGTGCGGAGCATCCCTTCATAGGAGCTGTAGGTGGTGATGGCGATGGTGCCCCTGGCAATTTGCAGCCACCGCTCCAGGTAGTCCGCAAACAGCTCGTCCGGGGCTGCGGGGGCGTCCACCGTGGGAATCTCGAAGGCCTTGCGCTGTTCCGTAAGGAAGGCTTCGGCCTTCTTTTTGTTGCCTTTCACGGGGTATCCCGTGGGAATCCATTTGGTCTTGCGTTTGCCATTTGTGTCCTTGTAGCTGAGAACGGCGTAGAAGTAGCCGTTCTTCTCTTGCAGGTGTCCTGCGACCATGTTGTCCTCCTTCTCGCTGCGCAGGAGAATCACCCGCCGTTGGCCTGCCAAAAGGATAGCATGTTTGAAGGGGAGAAGCAATATCCAAAAGCATTCATCCCCCGGATTCCCCTCCCTGCACGGCGCTTTCCCGCTGCCCGATTGCGTCGTTCAACCCCAGTGCCTCCTCCATCACCGCCGCGGAGCGCTCCTTGCTCTTCACATCCAGGTGGGCGTAGATGTTGGCGGTCGTGGCAAAATCGCTGTGCCCGAGCCACTCCTGAATCTGCTTGAGGGGCACGCCATGGGCCAGCAGGAGCGTGGCGCTTGAGTGGCGCAGGTCATGAAAGCGGATATGCCGCAGGCCGTTCTGTGCCAGGATGCGGCTAAAGCTTCTGGACAGATAGGCCGGGCAGATGCGCTCGCCCAGCTCGTTGAGGCAGACGTACCCCTCATCAGCGCGGCTGTATGACTTGCCGCATAGGCGCTTGCTTTGCTCCTGCTCGGCTTTCAGGCGCTTTAGCATATCCCGCACCGGCGGCACCAGCGGCAGCGTCCGGCGGCTGGAGCGGGTTTTCGTGGTGTCCGCGGCGATGATCGTATACTTGCCGTCGATGGAGCAGCCGGTGACCGTGTGCCGGATGGTGAGGGTACCCTGCTCGAAGTCGATGGCATCCCAGCGCAGGCCCATGACCTCGCTGCGCCGCAACCCGTAAAAGGCGGCCAGCTTCACAGGCACCTCGATGTGCGTGCCGGACACCGCCACAAACAGCGCGTGCAGCTCGCTCTCGGCGTAGAAGCTCGCCTGATAGGCGCTCTTGCGGGGGCGGTCCACCTTGTCGGAGGGATTCACCGGGATGAGGTCGGTCTTGACCGCGTAGTGCAGCGCCCGGTGCAGAACGGCGTGATAGTGAATCACCGTGTTGGCCTTCACCCGCTTGCTCTGCTCCATGTAAAACGCCTGGATGTCAGCGGCCGTCAGGCCCCTGAGCGTGATGCGCTTCTTGCGGAACCACGGTTCAATAGGGTTGCGCAGCAGCCCACTGTAGGAGCCGTAGGTGCTTTCGGCGATGGTGGTGCGGGCGATTTGCAGCCAGCGCCGGAGGTAGTCTGCAAACAACTCATCCCCGGTGGGAACGGGCGCATCCGCTGCCGGGATGACGAAGTGCTGTCGCTGCTCCATCAAAAACGCCTCGGCCCGTTTCTTGTTGCCCTTCACCGTCAGGCCGGTAGACAGCCACTTGGTCTTGCGCTTGTTGTCCGCGCCCTTGTAGCTCAGCACGGCGTAGTAGTAGCCCTTCTTTTCTTGCAGATGTCCTGCGATCATACCGTTTCCTCCCTTCTGTGCCGGGGATTTCCGGTTTGCTTATATCCCCTTGTCTGCACCCGGCACCCGCAGGTATGTCAGCAGATGCACCTTGGGGATGCGGTAGGTGCGGCCCACCTTCATGGCGGTGATTTTGCCGGTGCGAATCAGCTTGTAGCCGGTCTTGGTGCTCACGCCCAGCGCACGGCTCATTTCTTCGATGTTCATCACGTCCGGGTAGTGCTTGAGCATGACGCTGTATGCGTCTTTCAGGGTATATCCCATGCATGTCTCCTTCGCCGTCGTCAGTCGAAATTCCTGAAGGCTTGGCAGATATAAAAAGCATTGTTCTTGATTACCTTGTCGTCCCCTTGTTATGAGTGGGCATTTGCTACGCATCCCCCTGGACAGGAATACCCCATGGGGATGCGTACTTCCAGCATTCTGGTGGACGGATGAGCAGACCAGGTCTTGGACTGGTTTTCAGACCGCTTTGGGCTCCGCCGAAAACGGAATCAGCGGCTGATCCACTTGATCCTTCCTCCGACTTCTTCTTCGGCGGGAAGAGGGAAAAGGACGGGATTCTCGCGCGGAGGCTCCTCCTGGAACCCGCGTCCGCTGCTGATTTCCTCCCAGTACATGACGGTGATAATGGTTCCCTTGTCGGAGGTATTCACCTCGAGCAGCGCCTTGCCGGCCAATCGTTGCAGCGCTGTGCCCACGGTCTTGCGCGCCCAATGCAGCTGTGTGGCGATTTGAGCCTGCGAGGCATAGAACTGCCCGGGCTGGAGCCCCTTGTACGGCTGGTGCGATGCATGAAGCACACAGTACAGCCACAGTGCGGTGTCATAGGCGTTGCCCCATATAGGAAGCTGCTGCACGCTTCGCGGAAGCGCGACAAAGCCTTGATATTTCTTAGCGATAGCAATTCCCTCCTTTGATTCGGGTGGTTTGGGTTGGTGTGCTGTGAAGGCATGCAAGGGATGGGATGGATGCGTTGCGGTTCTCTCCTTTTCCAGATCCCTTCACTTAAATATGTCTAAAATAGGGGCGAATGGAAACCTGGAGGGAAAAAAAGAGAAAAGGTTTGGAACAAACAAAATACTCCGTCTCTCAAAAGAGAGCGGAGCGTTTGGAAAATGGGTGTATTGAACCGCATGAAAGCGACTAGCATGATTTAAGTAAGTCGATAGTTGACAGAAGCGCCTTTGCATACTGCTTTGCTATGCTATCTAAGACATTCTTGTTAACCCCTAGAAACCAGAATAGAAGCAATACTATGTCTGCTGAAAAGGCAATGTAGTTGTTAATAGGAATTTGAGAAAAAGATTCAAAGCAAAGCAAGGAATATGCTGCTGCAAGAATTCCGGAAGTTACACAGAAAATAATTCCGATAGCTTTATTGGCGATCAGAGCTCGATAAAAGCCATAGTTAATGTTTTCCTCAAGAAGCAAAGGGACTTCTCTGCTTTTTTCTCTCAAATATCGGACAGCACTCTCGCAGTACGGATACAACATATCGCTATTTTCAGACGATTCGAATATGGAAAACGTCGGGTCAATTTTTGCAAGAATTTTATAGTAACGCTCCTTTGAAATAGGATTAAGCGTATCATCGTCAGGCATGAGGAACTGTGCTGCATAATTTTTGAACGGAAGTTTCTTTTGATAGAT
>ENA-UONY01001161-UONY01001161.1-human-gut-metagenome-genome-assembly--contig:-CS9-NODE-1161-length-24004-cov-5.967347_pt1 | contig 24004 bp, 20 predicted proteins | sample MGYA00242465_ERZ724012 | MGnify/ENA metagenome assembly ERZ724012 | reverse complement strand
GATTATCTCGTTGCTCTCGGCGTCGTGAACAAGGATGCGTTCGACTGCATCATAAAGATGCTCTCTGAGTTTGTCATCAGACAGACCGGTCATCCGGGTGGCTGTCTGATGCTGTTCTGATGCTACGAGGCTCTTCTGGTGATTCGCTTCATACTGAGCTTCGCATTCGTCACGCTGCTCTTTCAGGGCGGCTTGTTTTTTTGCAAGTTCATCCTTGCCGGTCAGATATTCGTCGGCTGTGATCTTGCCTTCACGGTACTGCTCGTACATCGTGAACTTTTCTCTTCCGCAAGCATCGTACTGAGCCTTGAGCAAGGAGAGCTGACGCTGTAAGCTGTCACTCATATTCCTTGCAGCCTTCTTTGCTGCGGATGCTTCAATTCTGGTAATCTCAATCTGACCTTTGAGGGCTTCAAGGACTACCTCTTCCATAGCTGTTTTTCTCCATCGGACGCTCTCACAAGCACTTCCGTCGTGATAACGATGAGAAGGACAAGCGAAGACTGTACCGTTGGCGTTTTCAAGTTTACCGCCGCAATGAGCGCAGAAGTAAACTCTGTCAGTCTGATCATGGGACACTCTGGAAGACTTTCGCCGTCTCTGGATCGCGTCCTGAGCTTGGTCATATTCCTCCTGAGTTACGATAGCTTCATGGGCATTCTCCCTGATATACCATTCCTCTTTCGGGACACGACGCTGATTCTTGTCGCGGATAAAACGGCTCTCTCGTGTGTGGTTGACCATCGTGCCGGTGTACTTGATATCCGCAGCCGCGCGGAGGAGCTTGCGCTGAGCGAACTCGCCTATTGTGGAAGAGATACCAGATGCTGATCCAGGAGAGTATCTGCTCGGACAGAGTGGGATGGCTGCTACTTTCGTGAAAAACGCGAATTTCAGGAAGAAAAAGTTAGAAGTTTCCGCATTGATTCTCACCCCGGGCTCCTGTATGCTAATAGATACCAAATAAAAAGCTAAAAGGAACGGGGGAAGGGAAAACCATGACAAAAGCGATTCACATCATAGAGGTCGGCCCGCGCGACGGGTTTCAAAGTCTGGAGACACAGATCCCCGCCAAGCGAAAGCTGCAGGTGATCGAAAGCCTGCTCGGTGCAGGAATCTGCCATCCGGAGTTTTCTTCTTTTGTCAGCCCGCATGCTGTCCCACAGCTGGCAGACGCGCCACAGTTGGCGGAGTATTTGCTGAGCAAGTACCCGGAAACGGACCTGTTTGCGCTGGTTCCGAATCTCCGGGGGGCCCGCAGAGTATGGGAGGCAGGTGTAAAACGTGTCAGCTTTGTCATTTCCCTGAGTGAGAGCCACAACATGGTCAACGTGCGCTGCAGCCGAGGACAGTCCCTGGTAATGCTGCAGACGGTCTGCGAGGAGCTTCCTGAACTGCGGCTGGAGCTGGAGATCCCGACGGCTTTCGGCTGCCCCTTTGAGGGAAAATTCTGCGACAGCGACCGGCTGTTGGACTTTTTGGGTAGAATCCCGCCGGGGACAATCGACAGCATCTGCCTCTGTGATACCATTGGGATTGCAGACCCAAAACAGGTGGAGCGCTTCTTGTGCGCGCTGCGGACAAACTTCCCCACGCTGGACATCGCGGTGCACTTCCACGACACGCGGGGGATGGGGATCGCAAACTGCCTTTCTGCAATACGCTGCGGTGTATGCGAGATCCAGACCTCTTTTGGCGGCCTGGGAGGGTGCCCTCACACTCCCGGGGCGGTGGGCAATGTTTCCACCGAAGATCTGGTATGGGTACTGCATGAGCTGGGATATGAGACAGGGATTGATCAGGAGAAGCTGACCCATATCGCAGCAGCGTTTCGTAGGGAATACCAGGGAAACTACAGCGGACACCAGGTGCTGATGTGTCCGTAGCAAGACTGAGAAAAGAATAAAAACTTCCGCTTTTTTTCATACAAAGCTACGATGCTGTCACGGACAGGAGTTGTTAAGATACGAATAGAAGACCGCCGGGATCGGCTTTCGGCTTTTCCTTACGGCCGGGAAAAGCACGGGAGAGGGTTCTGCGGACGATTGAATACTCGGAAAGGAGTGACGCAATGACAATGCTTGAGAGACTGCAGAAGGTTCAGGAATATCTCAACGGAACGGAGAGCGCAAGATTCCTGGATTACTACTACGCAGAGCATTACTCGGGCTATTTATGCATCGTGGAGGACGAGGACGTTGGATGCCTGCATCTGGTAAACGGTAAGGTGGACAACGTCAGCGTGGGTTGGCCGGAGGACGGCGAACAGATGATCGGCGTTGGAGGCCCCAAGGAGCTGTGGGATCACATAGGTGACTACTATCAGAGAAGCGTTCACACCATGAACGTGCGTTTCGCCAACGATCCCCGCTGGAAGCAGTATGGACCTGATCTGCTCAACAGGCAGTTCAACGGCCCGCTCAACCAGGCCTGCCGTGTCTATTCCTATGTACGTGAGGGCGCGGAGCTCTACTACGATCATCCCAAACGGGATGCGGACAGACCGCTGGACGAGGTCATTGACTACGTCCGCGGCTTCTACATCAACGTCAACGGGGTGAAGATCTATGTGGAGACCAACGACGGACCCACGGACAAGGCCACCATCATCGCCTTGCATACTGCGGGACGCGAAAACCGCCAGTACCACGATCTGATGCGGCTGTTCAAAGACAAATACCGCATCTACGCCCCCGATCAGCCCGGTCACGGGAAGTCCATGCCTCTGCCCGGAAATGTGGTCACGGACAATAATGAGGACTATGTCAAATGGATCTGGGACATTACCTGCAAGCTGGGCGTTAAGAATCCGATCTATATGGGCTGCTCTATGTCCGGCGGCATCACCTACTACATGGCGCTGGAGCATCCGGATGCCGTCCGCGGCTGCATCTGCATGCAGGGCAACGACAACACCAAAATCGGTGCGGCTAATAATCTGATCGGGCTGCTGACCCACCCGGCCAACAACGTGGGTGCAACCCAGCGGGATTTCTCCGACTCCATGATCGGCCACAGAACGGCCCAGTCCCGCAAGGACTTCATCCAGTGGGGCGTCATGTGTGAGATCAGCACGCTGAAAAAGGGCGACTTTATGGAGTGCTACAATCTGGACATCTCCGATCGCGTGCATGAGATCAAGTGCCCCGTCTGCATCATCGAGGGCGATGAGGACACTGCCTACACCGTGGAGATGGCCAAGGGCACCATGCAACGGCTTACCGGCTGCGAGAACAAGCGGCTGGAGGTCGTGGAGGGCTACGGCCACTTCATCGCTGTGGAAAGTCCGGAACGCGTTGCCGAGATTGTGGACAACTTTATTTCGTCCTTTGCAGACTGAACAAGTGAACAAGAAAGCAAAACACAGCCTGTACCGCTTCGGTACAGGCTGTGTTTCGCTTTCGGTGCAGGAAAGAGGAGATCAGGTCCGATGCTCTTCCCGGTCGGCGCGCTCCCGGCAGACTTGCTCCCAAGTTTTCTGACCTGACATGAGGGCGGCCAGCGCACGCAGCTCTGACGGAACGTCGATTTTCTGCGGGCAGGCACGGGTACACTGGCCGCAGCCGATACAGTCGGCAGCCTGATGCCCCTGGCCGAGGGCGGAATAGCGGGCAACAACGGTGAGACTCTGAAAAAAGGCCATGTCGTTTGACATACTCAAAAGCGCGGGGATATCCAGATTCCTGGGACACCCGGCGCAGCAGTAGCGGCAGCCGGTACAGGGAATGAAACGGGAAAGTGAGACCCGGACTTCGTCGAGAAGTGCGAGTTCGGCGTCGGTGAGAGGACACTCTGTGGAAAAGGTTTTCAGATTGTCCTCCATCTGGGAGAGTGTGGACATGCCGCTGAGGATCATGGTGGGTTGCGGAACCGTCTGCAGCCAGCGAAAGGCCCAGGCCGCAGTGGATTCCTCCGGGCGCTGATCATGCAGGCGCATGGTCCACGACTCGGGGAGGTTTGCAAGCCGCCCTCCCCGGGTTGGCTCCATGACCCAGACAGGGACGCCTGCCTCCCGAAGGACCTCCGCTTTCTTCCGGGCGTCCTGCAACACCCAGTCCACATAGTTGAGCTGAATTTGGCAGAACTCGAGTTCTTTTCCATATAGCGCCAGAAAACGGCTCAGACACTCTGGTGCTGCGTGGCAGGAAAAGCCCAAATGCCGGATCCGTCCTCGGGCCTTTTGCGCCAGAAAGAATTCCGTAAAGGGATTGTCGGGATTGCCGTAATAAGACATGGAGTTCTCGTTGACGTTGTGCAGCAGGTAATAATCAAAATATGTTACACCGCAGCGGCGAAGCTGCTCCTCAAATACAACCGCAGGCTGCAACGGACGGACACCGGGGACATTCTGATGGCCGGGGAATTTGTCGGCCAGGTTCCAGCTCTCCCGGGGATAGCGGGAGAGAGAGCGCCCGATGGCAACCTCGGATTTCCCACCGTGATAGGGGTAGGCGGTGTCAAAATAATTGACGCCGCCGGCGATGGCAGCATCCACCATGCGGTCCAGTTCCTGCTGGTCGATCTCTCTGCTGCCCGGGAGCATGGGCAGGCGCATGGTGCCGAAGCCCAGTGCGGAGAGGGACTCCCCTTGGAAAATATGGGTGATCATATCGGACGGTACTCCTTTCAACTGCTGGCAGACGGCAAACAGAATGCAGGTGCAGCGGAGGCCGCTGCACCTGCAAAGAAGAGAGATGAAAAAAGGGAGGATTGAAAGTATGCAAAAAGAGCGGTCTCAGGAAAAGAACGCGGCAAGCTTCTCGGCGCAGATCTCAGGCGTGGCCCGGGCAAAATACGGCGTGGCGTGAATAAGCTCGTATTTACAGTCGGCCATCAGAGAAGCGGCGATCTCTGTGGTCTTGTTCTCCATCTTGTCATAGGCGAATATTTTTGCCGGGACTGTGACGCGTTTGACAAAAGACTCAAAATCTTCGTCCTCACAGAGAGCCCAGTGCAGCGCCTCACCGAAGCCACGGGCCTTGTGAAGGCAGACGGCACGGTCGTTGGAAACGGCGGCGGACTCACCGTACTTGGCGGAACGGGCCCAAATCTCCTTCAGATGGGAACCGTCGTCTGTGATGGGGATCTCCGCAAAGGTGGCGCTATTTCTGAGATTGTGGTAGAAGTTGGGATCAGGATTGTAGCAGGGGTGGAAGAGGGCGGCCTTGATGACCCGCTCCGGGTGCTCCGCGGCCAGATGGACGGTGATGTTGGCACCCACCAAATTACCTACGAAATAGGCGCGACCAATCATCATGGCGTCCATAAATTCGATAACTGTCTGCATGTGCTCGGTAAAGGACAGATACTTAGTAGGGACATCTGAGCCGCCGAAGCCGTAGAGATCCAAAGCATAGACGGCATACTTCTGCGCCAGCAGATGGCCGACAACTTCATACTCGTCGGAGGAACTGCCGGACATATGCAGCATGATGACGGGCGTTCCGCTGCCTGCGCAGCGATAATGAAGCTGTCCGCGGGAGAGATCCAGATATGCTCGTTTCATAATATACCTCCTTATGATGATAGAACGAAATCTGTGATTTCAATATATCATCGGGGAGGTAACTCCTCATCCCAGAAAGACAGCAAAAAAAGACGTATTTTTCGTACTTCTTCGTTAAGCGGCGGCGCAGGGTGAGGCTATTTTCGCTGGGAAGAATGGCAAAGGAAAGCGGCGTACAGTGCGGCTTTGTCTTTGAAAGAGAAGTAGTTGAAGCCGGTGATGGTCTCAAGCTTCTGCAGGCGATAGCGGAGCGTGCTGGAGTGGATATGCAGATTGGCAGCCGCGATCTCCAGCTTTTCAGTTTTCATGCACTCCTCCAGCGTAATCCAGAGGTCCCCGTGGTATTTGCGGTCAAACTCCAAGATGGGATTGATGATGGATTCATAGATCTGCTCTTCACTTCCCTTGGAAAGGGAGGCGACCACAGTGAGCATATCAAAGCGTTTAACCTTTTCGATCAATAACATGTCCCGGTTGAGGGAGGGACTGGTGCGGAGGACCAGGAGAATGTGCTGATAAACCAGATAGATCTTCCGCAGATTTTGTTCAAGCTCCGAATAGACAATACGCATCTCGGGCTGCTTTGCACCCCGGTAGAGGATGGAGGAGAGAACAGACTCCACGGCGCTGTCGTTTACCAACTTGGATCCATTGACCACAGGCAGCAGGCAGACCAGGGCGGAGCTGGCGGTGAAGAGTACACAGCCTGGAAAACGCTCTATGAGCACCTTGCGCATATCGCTCTCCCATTTGAGCGTGGAGAAGAAGGAGGCGTCATGCTGCCCATCCTGAAGCGGGCAGACCAGAAGGAGCCGGAAGGCGGCATTGGCGGGAAAGCCCCGCAATTCAAACTGGTTGCGTGCTTCCGCTTCGCTTTTGTATTCCTTGAGAAGATATTCGTTGGACTGGTTGATAAAGGCGGTTTTTTTCCCGCGCTCCAGCAGGATGTTGTCCTTGATCTCCAGAGAAAGCAGAGCGGCGAGCCGTCGAATCTGCCCAATCTTGTAGTCTCCCAGCTGGGTTGGGTACTCAAAAACAAGAATGGCCTCCATGGCATTATAGACATGGCAGGGGAAATAATAGCAGGAATCGAGATATGCGTAGCCCGCCGGAGGAAGAACGGTGCCGGTAGCAGCGGCATTGGCCAGATATTGCCGGGCCCGCTGTTCTAACTGCTCGCAGGTAGGGGACTCGTTGGGAGAATAGCGGACGATGGTCTCCATACTGGTGGACATGCAGATGAAGTTGACGTTCATACACTCAGAGGCTTCCCGGTAGAAGACGGATTTGATGTTCTCGCCGAGAATACTGGAGAAAAAGCTGGAACTGTGTTCATGCTGGTTGATGATATTTTCCACGACCGAGATAACTTTTCGGAAGGGGAGATTCTTGTTGTTCATCTCAAAGAGCGGGACATTGACCCGGTCGCAATATTCAAGGACGGACTGGGGGATGCTCTTAACGAACAGGTCGGTCTTGACCCCAATGGCAGCTGCACCAACAGCCACCAGATTCTCAATGGCCTGGAGCAGAAGCTCAGGATCGTCTTTATACAGGAAGAAGGAGCTCAGCACAAAAACGTCAGCTCCGAAACGATAGCTCGGCCGGGGGATCAGAGGGGTGTCGATTACAGAAATATAGGAAATTTCATTTCGCAGGCCGCCATAGCCAGCGATGATGAGAAAGTCATTTTGAAACAGCGGCTCCTCAGACAAATCACAGATCTGAATACCCATAACGGCCCCACTTTCCGCATTGTAGCACGATTCGGACTTGTCAAAAGGCGCGCCCTTCTTATAAAATCCTACCATTAAAATCCTACCATAAAGAAGGAAAAAAGCAAACAAAAACATTTCGTAAAAAAGTGGAAAGTCTCCGCTGATTTTCGCAGAAAAGTAGATAGGAAGCAATCCTGGGCAGAAGTAAACTGAACACGAAATCATCCATCGTGTGTCTCGTAGCAGCATGCGACCTGTGTGAAAGGAGAGATGCGCAATGAATCAGGCTTACATCGTTCTGGGACTGTTCGCGGTCATTATCGTCATTCTTGTCAAGGAATGGCTGCCTATCGGCGTGGTAGGACTCGGAATCCCGTTTTTTCTTGTGCTGTTCAAAATCTGCAGTGCATCCACCGCAATGGGGTATTTCATCAGTGAAACGGCGGTTTTGATCCCCTGTGTCTATGTGATGGGGGAGGCGCTGCAGGAGGTTGGCGTGGCCGATAAGCTGGGGCAGGCCGTCCTGGCCGGAGCGGATCGCTTCTCTAAGGGTGGGAAGGACCGCGCAGAGATTGCCATCCTTGTGATGATCCTGCTGGGCTCCGGTGTGGCCAGCTTCCTGCTTCCACGTTATGGAGTGACCGGCGCATTCATGGCGGTCATGGTGGCGGTGGCCAGAAAGACAAAGATCAGCCGGACGAAGCTGATGCTGATTCTGGCCCTGGCGGCAAACATCTGGGGCAACAACACCCTGGTAGCCACACCCCCTAACATGCTGGCAAACGGTGTGCTGGAGACGGCGGGGGCCCGCACCTTCGGTTTTTTTGAGTTCGGCTTGATCGGTATTCCCATTGCCATCGCGGGCAGCGTCACGCTGATCCTTATGCGCAGACACATTCCCGCAAACATCGACGAGGAAGAAGTGGCAAAGACCGAGCAACAGTCGGAGAGCACTGGCATGGAAAGGATTGTCCCCCGCTGGCGGGTAATCGCGACGATTATTGTGTTCATCCTCTTCTATGTCCTGATCATGGTCAAGGACGACATTGGCATCCCGGCCACAGTCAGCGGTCCGCTCTGCGTGGCGGTCATCTTGGGCATGAACGTCATAACGGAAAAACACGCTCACCGCATCGTGGGCTGGGACGTGGCGATCTTTTGCGCAGGCATGCAGGCATTCGGCAAGGCCATTGAGGTATCCGGCGCTGGGGAGCTGATCGCCTCTGGAATCACGAGCGTCATCGGCAACAATCCCAGTCCCTTCCTGATCACCTTCGTGCTGTTTATTACAGCAGCCTTCATGACCCAGTTCATGAGCAACACCGGAGCTGCTGCGCTGCTGTTTCCTATCGGCCTGTCCCTGGCCCTCCAGATCAATGCAGATCCCCGGGCAGTGGTCATGGCGGTCACTATGGGCTGTGGTGCATCTTTTATGACGCCGATGGCAACGACTTCCAATACCATGGTAGTGGGCGTCGGCGGAATTCGCTTCCGGGACTTCGTGACAACGGGCATCCCGCTGATGATCGTGACAGCCCTTGTCTGTACGATCGGTATACCGCTCATCTGGCCCTTCTACTAATGCCGGATGAATACAAATAAAGAAAGGTTGGAGCAGTTATGAACGGGAAAACCATTGGAATCACCTCTTTCGGTGCATACATCCCCTACTACTATGTGGAGCGTGACGTCATCGGAAAAGCCTGGGGCGGCCGAGGCATGAAGGGGCGGAGAAGCATTGCCAACTCGGATGAGGACAGCTTGACCATGTCTGTGGAGGCAGCCAGAGAATGCCTCCGACAGGTGGCCAGAAAGAGCATTACCCATCATTTCAATGCAACCACTACCTCTCCCTATGCGGAGAAATCCGGCGCGACCCTGGTCTCCACGGCGTGTGATCTGCCAGCAGATGTACTGAGCGTGGACTTTAACTCATCCCTGCGCAGTGCGGCCTCTGCACTGAAACTGGCGTTGGATACGGCGGCGGCCAACAATGGGGCAAATGTCCTGGTCACCGCGGCGGATACCAGAAACTTTGCGCCCAAGGCCAATGAGGAGCAGCTCTTCGGCGACGCCGCAGCAGCCGTGACAGTCGGCGGAGAGGCGCCGATTCTGGTGCTGCGGGGGTTTGCCTCCGTGGATAATGAGATTCATGATTACTGGCGCAACGACGGGGAAAAAAAGACAAACACCACCGAGCAGCGTTTCGCTGTGGATGAAGGTTATATGCTCTCTGTGCCGGCAGCAGTAAAGGCGGCACTGCAAAAGGCGGGTGTCGCGGCGGCGGATGTGACCAAGTTTGCCGTAAACACCCCCGGCATGAAGGAGTACCTGAAGGCTGCAAAGAAGTGCGGCTTTGCTCCTGAGCAGGTGCAGGAACCGCTGATGCTGGAGGTCGGAACCTGTGGTGCCGCGCACAGCCTGTTGGTTTTGGCCTATGCCATGGAGAGCGCCAAGCCCGGCGACTGTATCGTGATGGCAGACTATGGCACCGGCGCCGACGCCTTTGTTTTTGAGGTTACTTCGGCTGTGGAGAATATGCCCCTCCGCACCGTGACCAAATTCTTCGACCGCCGCGCTCCCTTCCAAGAGTATGCGCGATTCCTCTCCTTCCGCGGTCTGCTGGATCCGAAGCAGGGCGAGCCCTTTAAGATCCCGGCAGCCCCCTCCATCACCTGGAGAGAGCAGAACACCTATCTCAAGCTGTATGCCAGCACCTGCACCAAGTGCGGCTGCAAGACCTTCCCCACCAGCAGAGTCTGCTACAACTGCCGCAGCATTGATACCTTTATCGAGGAGAGTCGGACCGAGGCAAAAAGCAAGCTGTTTTCGTTCTCGGTGGACCGTTTGGCCGGCCGCAGCGATGACCCCCTGGTTTACCAGTGCATCGCGGATGATGACGCGGGGGTACGCTTTTACATGAACATGACGGACGTGGAGGAATCCGAGGTGAAGATCGGCATGGACTTGGAGTTCACTTTCCGGAAGATCCACAACCTGGCAAATCTCCCCAACTATTACTGGAAATTCCGTCCGATCCGCAACAACGAGAACAAGTAAAAGGAGTGTATGGTTATGCGTGATATGAAAGACCAGGTTGCCATCGTTGGCATGGGCTGCTCCAAATTCGGCGAGAGATGGGACTGCGGACTGCAGGATCTGATCGTGGAGGCGGCGGCCGAGGCATATGCGGACGCGGGTGTGGGACCGGAGGATATCCAGTGCTGCTATTTCTCCAACGGCACGCTAACCGCACAGGCCGCCAGCCAATGTGCTGATGCGCTGAAGCTGCGTGATATTCCCATTCTGAGAAACGAAAACTATTGCTGCTCCGGCCATGTGGCGCTGTTCAACGCCTGGCTTGCGGTGGCAAGCGGTGCCTTTGACATCGTCATGGCCGTAGGTGCGGAGAAGCTGAAAGACACGGGCTTCCCCGGCCTTGGTACCGGGCGCGGCATCACCCCCGTGCGAGAAGCCCGAAGAACCGCCCCGGGCTCCTTCTCCCAGATTGCCAGCAGATACTTTGCGGACCACAATCTCAGCTACGACGAGGGACGCGAATTGCTGGCCCGGATCGCGGTGAAGAACCACCACAACGGGACTCTGGCCCCGAAGGCGCACTTCCACAAGGAGATTACGGTGGAGGATGCGCTGAGAGCGCCCATCATCTCCGCCCCCTTTGGACTCTATGACTGCTGCGGCAACAGCGACGGTGCCTCCGTGGCGATCCTGGTGAGCGCTGAGCGCGCGCGCCAATACCGGGACGATCCGGTATATATCAAGGGTTTCGGTATCGCGATGGACTCCCTGCTTCCGCACTACCGGCCCGGCTTCAACTGGGCGGATTTCGGAGCTCTGAAAGCGTCCTCCTCCAAAGCCTATGAGATGGCCGGAATCAAGAATCCCCGGGCCGAGCTGGATCTGGCGGAGGTGCACGACTGCTTCACCGCCACGGAACTGATTATCTACGAAAACTTCGGCTTCACCGAAAAGGGCGGCGCCATCCGGGATATCCGCGAAGGCTTCTTCGAGCGTACCGGCGGCCTGCCGGTGAATGTGGACGGCGGCCTGAAATGCTTCGGTCATCCCGTGGGCGCCAGCGGTATCCGAATGACCTATGAGTGCTATAAGCAGCTGCAGCACAAGGTGGACAACCCCGCTCGCCAACTGGAAAAATGCAATCTAGCCTTGTCCCAGACCTTTGGCGGCGGCCCGCAGATTAGCGCCGTGCTGATTACCGGCAACGAACTGGGCTGAGATTGAGAAGGAGGCATAAGATGGAATACAAAAACGGTTCAGCGTTGAGCGGCATCCGCGTCCTGGATCTGGGCAATGTCCTCTCCGCACCTCTGGGCGCCGCGATCTTGGCGGATCTGGGGGCGGAGGTCATCAAGGTCGAGCGCCCCAAGGGAGGCGACTCCGCTCGCTTCAACAACCCCATCAAAGACGGTGTCAGCACCTATTTTATCAACTTCAACCGCAGCAAAAAGGGTATCACCCTGGACATGAAGGCGGAGGAGGGAAAGGAGATCCTGCGCAGACTCATCAAGAGCGCGGACGTGCTGATTGAAAACTTCCGCCCCGGGGTGATGGGCCGGCTCGGCTTCGGATATGAGGACGTGTCCAAACTCAACCCCAGACTGATTTATGCTTCTGTTTCCGGCTTCGGCCAGAGCGGCCCCTACTCCCAGCGGGCTGGTTACGATCCTGTGGCTCAGGCCATGAGCGGCATCATGAGTGTCACCGGCGACTCCCCGGAGAAAGTGTTTCGCTGTGGAGCCTCTATCGCGGACGTGATGGCGGGACAGAACCTAGCACTGGCAATCCTGGCCGCGCTCCAGTACCGGGAGAGAACCGGCAGAGGCCAACAGATTGATGTTGCCCTGACGGATGTCTGCATCATCGGAATGAGTAGTGTAAACCTGAACTACCTGACATTCGGAGTCATCCCCCAGCCCCTGGGCAACGGGTATGTGGCCTCGGCTCCCGGCGATGTTTACCCTACGGCAGACGGCCGATTCGTGACTCTGGCCGGAAACCAGAAGCAGTGGGAGGCCATGTGCGGTGTCCTGGGACATCCGGAATGGGTCGATATGCCGGAATTCAAGTCCAATATTGAACGTGTCAACAACAAATCAATCCTCAATCCGCTGATTGCGAGCGAGACCGCAAAGTATAGCACAGAGGATATTGTGGGCAGATTGATTCAGGCGGGGCTGCCTGCCGGGCCTATTATGAACGTGGGTCAGGTGGTCAACGACGAGCATTTCGGCAAAGCCCGGGAGATGTTCACCGAGGTGGAGGATGAGAGACTCGGCACTGTCAAGATCATGAACCAGAGCTTCAAAATGTCTGAGACCAACCCCTATGTCCGCGGCTCTGCCCCCCAGCTGGGCGAGCACAACGTGGAGATCCTGCAAGGACTTGGGTACAGTGAAGAGGAAATTGCCGCTCTGAAAAACAGCGCGGTTATATGAGAGATTTGGCTGCGTCGGCAGGTGACCGTACTGTCGGCGACGCTGAACAACTAAATAAGAGGAGGTATTAGGAGACCAAACGACCCGGATATCATCCACCATAAATTGATACGAAAGTGAGAATGCTTATGAAAATCAATGAAAAATTCTCCGACGGCATCATGATCTTTGAGGCAATCGCGTGGATTGGAACCTGCATTGCCTGTATGATCGGTTGGGCTTGGGGATGGATTTTCGTTGTTGGACTCATGGTCCTGGGCCATATCCTCAACGGTGTCCATGACAACGGCGTCATTGACAAAAAGCTGCTCGTATACCCGATCATTCCCTGGTTCATCACTTATATGATCGGCATGACCGGCTCTGTGTACTACCATCTGAAGTTCCTGGACGAGATCCCCAGCTTCTACATCCTTGGTCAGCACCCCAGCCATTTCTATATGCTGATCTTCTACTGGATCTGCGGCATCCTGACCATCTGTGTGGGCTTTATCAAAAACAAAGAGGCCTGGTGCTCCACGGAGAGATGGGAAAACTTCAAAGAATCTATTGAAAAGGAGAAGGCAAAGGGATGAAAAACAATCTGACTGGCGGCCAGACCGCTGCAATTATCTTTGTGATTTTCCTTGTCCTGGCGGCATCATTCGCTATCGGTGTCTGGTCCAAGCGTAAGAACAACACCGCCGCCCAGTTCATTGGCGCTTCCAAGTCCTTTGGCCCTCTCGCAACCGGCTTGTCCTCCACAGCGGCCATGGCATCCGGCTGGCTGTACGTGGGCACCGTCGGCAACGTGTATGCCAACGGCAACCTGATGGGTATTTTCACGTACCTGTCCTTCTGCTTCTCCCTGGGTTTTATGTATTACGGCAAGCGCATCCGTGCCCTGGCGGAAATTGAAGAGGTTTCCACCCTGGGCGATATCCTGAACATCCGCTATAGGGGTACCGGCAACACCAAGTATCTGCGGGCCTTCTACGCCATCGCCATGTTCCTCGGCTGCTTCTCTTACCTGGGCGCGCAGATCTCTGCCGGCTCCGGCCTGCTCAAGTATCTGTTCCCGAACTGGTCCACGTTCCTGGCCTGCGCCATATTCTTCGGCGTTGTGGTTATCTACATCGCCATCGGCGGTGAGTCTGCCGGCCTCCTGTCCCAGGCCTTCCAGGGCGCAGTTATGGCCACCTGCGGCATTGTATTCCTGGTGATCTTCTTCCAGATCGGCGGCTTCCCCGCTCTGTCCGCCGCACTGGAGACCAAGGCTACCGTCGTCAACGATCTGGGGGTGGAAAAAACCTTCGGCCCCATGATGATGACCGCCTTCGGTGTGGATTACACCGGCGTGTTGTCCCTGACCTACCTCATCTGCCCGATCATCGGTGTGGCCTGCCAGCCCTCCGCCCTGACTCGCGCTTACGCGGTCCGCAAGCCTCAGGACCTCCCCGGCGCCTCTATGGTTTCTGCAATCTCCCAGGCGCTGGTGGCCCTCTCTGCCATGTCCATCGCCTATGCCATGCTGACGCTGGTTCCTACCGGAGTCATAAAGCCCGTCAATGCCACCGACCAGGTCACCTGGACCTACGGCGGTGCCATGGGCTTTGGCGTTCAGCTGATTGCCTACGCGGGTATCACCGCCGGCATTATCTCCTCCGCCTCCATGTATATCACCGTGGGTGCCAACAGTCTGGCTGTGGACCTGCCCGCTGCGTTGAACATCAAGATGGATGACCGCAAAAAGATCACGATTTCTCGATGCGCAATTGTCTTCGTCGGCATCTGCGGCATCCTGATGGCTGCCCTGAGCAGCGAGACCGTCGCTATCATTGCGACTCTGGGCTGGGGCACCATCATGAGCATCACGCTGCCCCTGTTTGTCATCGGCTGTACCTGGAAAAAAGCCAACTGCAAGGGCATGACCGCGGCCGCCTTTTGCGCCATGGTCCTCAACATTGCGGGGCTGGTGGCCTCACAGCTGCTGCACGTCAAGTTCCCCAAGCAGCTGCCCTGGTATATGTGGGTCATCATGATCGATGTGGTCGTCGGCGTGTTCGGTTCTCTGCTGACTGCAAAGAAGGATCAGAAGAACGAGAAGCTTGTCGATATGGCACTGGAGTTGTAAGAGAAAGAATTCACCCGGCGAATCTGTATTTCGGAATAACAGGGGGATACCATGAAAAACCGTCTTTGCCTTTCGGATTGGAAAACGGCAGGCCTGCTGTCTGCATGCGCACTTGTGGCTGTACTTGCTCTGCGCGGGCTTCAGGACGCCGTGTTTATCCCCCTGTTGTTTCTCTTCGTTTTGTACCTGTTCGGCCGTGAGGCTGGACCGGTATATCTGGCAGGCGCACTGCTGTGCGTGCTGGCCTCTCGCTTTGGCAGAGGACTTTGGACGCCTGTGTTTCCCGTGGGCCGTCTGCTGAAGTTCTGCACAGCGCTTGTGCTTGCAGCGCTCAGCTTTATGCTCATGCGATCCGGGGGCTTTCCGGAGGAACTGCTCCGCCTCTTCCTGAAGAAAACCAAAACGCGCCGAAGCTATTTTGGCGCGCTGGCCCTGGTCTCAGCGCTCTTCTCCTTTATTCCGAAGGCAGGCGGCGCCGCAGGAGCGGGGCTCTTTGCAGCCGCAGCGGACCGCTACGGTGTATCCCGGGAAAAGGTGGCGCTAATTGCCAACATTGTCTCCTCCGTGGTGTCTGGAACATTGTTGCTTGTCCTGAGCACACCGGAACTTCTGGCAGCGGCGCGGACCGGCCTTGACGCTATCGGCGGAGAGGCTCTCCCAGCGGCAGCTTACCTGAAATCGACCCTGGTGTTTCTTTTTTTCCCGCTGTCCTCCTTTGTGGTGCTGCTGATGTCCTGCTCTAACCTGCGGGACGTAGACGGCATTCTGCACTGTGAGAAGCAGGCCAGGAGTACGGTGAACGTCCCAGCGCTGAAGACGCTTCGGGATGCGGAGCCAAGCCGCCCGGCTCTGCTGATGGGCATTGTGCCATCTACACTGCTGCTGGTTGTCAGCGCAGGACTGCTTTGCCTGGGATGGCCCGCGGAAAACGCGTTTCTTGCGGGCACCGCCGTGATGCTGGGAGCAAGCCTTTTTGCCACCGGGATCAACAAGACGCTGCGGACGGGGGATTTGCTCCGCCCTCTTGCGGGCCGAGATGCCCTCCGCCCCGTATGTATTGGCCTGCTGGCCTTTTGCCTGGCGGCTGCAACCGCTGAGACCGGCTTGTATGATGAGCTGGCAGAGACACTGACGGTGCACGTTCCAAACTTCCTTTTGCCCTGTGCGATCACACTGCTGGCAGCGCTTGCTGCCTGGGCGAGCGGAAGCAGGACGGCGGCGATCTTGCTGCTTCTGCCAGCGGCGATGAAGACTGGTTGGACTGCCATGGAGGAGAGTATCTTCCTGGCTCTCTGCACCGCCGCGGTCTTCTCCGGGGCCATCGCCGGAGAACTGCTGTCACCCCACAGTCTGAGCAATCTGGCTGCCGCGGCTTTCGCCGGCTGCTCGTTGCAGCAGCATCTCAAAACCCAGAGCGTGTATGTGCTGCTGATCCTGACCTGCTCCTGCCTGCTGGGTTTTTTGCCCATCGGGATCGGCTTCACTTCCCCCTTCGGACTGCTGATCACCTGCTTCGGCACCTATGCTTTTTACGAAACCATCAGCAAATCTCCCGACACAAAAACAACACGCGGATAAAAGGGGAGACCGACATGAAGATAACCTGGCACGGACATTCCTGCTTTCAGATCGAAAGCACCGACGGAAGCGTGATCCTCGACCCCTATGCCCCGGGCTCGGTGCCCGGGTGGAAGCTTCCGGAACTCTCGGCAGACCTGGTGCTGTGCAGTCATATGCACGCAGATCACTGCTGCCCGGAAGCGATCCGACTCACCGGCGAGAAAAACCGGATGAACCTCCGCTTTTTCGACTGCTTCCACGATACGGAGCAGGGCGCCCTGCGGGGGACAAACCGCATCACAATGATCGAGTCCGAGGGCTTCTCGGTGGCACACCTGGGCGATCTGGGGCACGAACTGACCGATGACCAGGTCAGAGCGTTGGAGGGCACTGATGTCCTCATGCTTCCCGTGGGTGGATACTATACCATTGACGCGGCACAGGCTAGAAAGCTTGCCGACCGGCTCCGGCCCCGGATGATCCTGCCGATGCACTATCGGGCGGGAGAGTTCGGCTATCCCGTTCTGGCGGAGCTGGACGAATTTCTTGCTCTTTGTGAGCCGTCCACTGTCCAGCGTCTTGATTCTCCGACAGTGACCGTTGAACCAGGCCGGGGTACTGAAGTCTGTATCCCAGCCATACCGTGAGATAGGAGAAACTATGGAATTTAAGGACTATACCTTCAGCGACAACGCCCTAAAACTGATTAAAGGCGGCTATGACGTGCATATCCACCCAGATCCCTCGCATTTTCCCAGATGCATGGACGACGTGCAGCTGGTGCAGCTGGCGGATCAGTTGGAGATGGGCGGCGTGATGATCAAAAGCCACTATGATCCCACCGGAGCCAGAGCCAGACTTGCCAACAAGTACTACGGCGCCAAGCATGTGAAAGCTTACGGCGGCGTGGCGCTGAACTGGCCTGTCGGCGGCTTAAACCCCTACGCTGCAGAATGCAACTTCAAGATGGGCGGCAGCGTTGTCTGGATGCCGACCCGCGATTCCCATAACAGCCTGCAGTATGGCAACATGAACGGCGATTTCTTCTCCCGCCCCGGCATCAGAGCCTTTGATGAGGAGGGCAAGCTGAAAAAGGAAATCTACGAGATTCTGGAGATCTGCCGGAAGTATAACGGCATCTTGGCTACCGGTCACTTTTACCTCGATGAGATCCAAGCCCTGTGCGACGCCTCCACCAAGATGGGCGTCAAAACAGTGCTGACTCACCCGGAGTGGACGCGGACCACCTGCCCGCTGGAGCTCCAGATCGAGCTGGCCAAGAAAGGGGTTATCATCGAGAAGTTGTGGGAGAATGTCTACGACAAGTGCGTGACAGCCGAGTATATGGCACACACCATGAAGGAGATCGGCCCTGAGCATATCATGTGGGGTACTGACGGCGCCTTCGGCAATTTCGATCCCATCAAGGGCATCACAGATTTCATTGACTGCATGCTGGAACAGGGCCTCTCGGAAGAGGAGATCCACATCATGCTGTGTGAGACACCCGACCGGGTCTTCAACGGCTGATCGGCTATGACAGAAAGCAAGAGCGGTGCCCTGTCCGGGCTGAAAGTCATCGACTTGGGGCGGATGGTTGCTGGACCGTACTGCAGCATGCTCCTGGCGGCTATGGGCGCGGAGGTCATCAAGATTGAAGCGCCAGGCTCCGGGGATATGGCCCGGGTCAACCTCCCGATGCAAAACGGCGTCAGTACCTATTTCGTGGCCTACAACTGCAACAAGGACGATCTGACCCTGGATCTGAAATCGGCCGCGGGAAAAGAAATCCTGAGAAAGCTCATCATGCAGGCGGACGCTCTTGTGGAGAATTTCCGGCCGGGCGTGATGAAGCGTCTGGGCTTTGACTACAATGCCGTGCATCAGATGAATCCACGCTTGGTTTACGCCTCCATCTCCGGCTATGGCCAAGAAGGGGAACTGGCGACAAGGGCAGCTTTTGACCCCGTGGCTCAGGCAATGGCCGGCATGATCAGCATCACCGGAACGGATGCGGCGCATTCGGTTCGCTGCGGCGCCTCGGTGGCGGATATCCTGGCAGGGCAAAACGCTGCGGTTGCCGTGCTGGGGGCGCTGATGTACCGGGAGAAGAGCGGGCGCGGACAGCATATTGACATTTCCCTGGTAGATTCGTGCATCTCTGCCATGGCCAGCGTAAACCAGATCTATCTGTCCACCGGAAAGATCCCGGCACCTCTGGGAAACGGCTTTGAAGCCAGTGCCCCCGGAAATGTCTACCCCTGTTCCGACGGTTGGATCATTCTTCTGGCGGGGCGCAATTCCGAATGGGCCACCCTGGCAAGGACTCTCGGCCATGCAGAGTGGATAGAAGACCCGCGTTTTTTGGATGTGACAGACCGCGTGGAAAACCGGAAAGCGCTGGACGCAGTGATTGGCGCTGTCACCGTCCTGTATTCCACCAAAGAACTGCTGGATCTGCTCTTAAAAGCAAAGTTGCCAGCAGGAGAGGTCAATAACGTTGCCCAAGTTGCGGAAAACCCATTCTTCCGGGAACAGCGAAACATGTTCGTAGAGTTTGAGCATCCGCAGATTGGAAAGGTACGGACAACCAATATTGCTCTGCACATGTCTGAAACCAAATGCGGTCTTGACCGATGCGCTCCCGTCCTGGGAAGAGATAACCGCCGCATCCTTTCTTCGCTCGGCTATACAGACAGCGAAATCAAAGCCCTGCAGGAGCAGGGGGTGCTTTGATTCCAAATCAAGCAATAATGAAAAAGGGCAAATACAGATTCCAGTATTTGCCCTTTCGTATGACTGAAATGATGGATCAAACAATTACCATTCAGCGCAAAACAGCTCCGGCATATCGATTTGCGGCGTTCCTTTTGTTGGTGCTGCCGCACATTCTGATTTACGGCGGAGTACAGATCATCTCTGCCTTTGGCCAGGAGATTATGGAGGACATGCGCATTGGAGAGGAGCAGCTTTCCATGCTCGGCGCGCTGGGCACGCTATCCAAAGCAACAGCCGCCTTTGTCGGCGGCTTCTTTGCCGCAAAGCTTGGCGGGAAAAGAACCATACAGCTGGGCCTCGCGGTCATAGGCCTGTCAGGCGTGCTGTATTTGGTGTGGGCCTCCTCCTTCGGCAGCATGTGCCTGACGCGTACGATTCAGGGGATCGGAAGCGGAATTGCCAACACCTGTCTTGTCGCCATGGCCTGCAGCTGGTTTCCGCGAAAAGAACGGGGGTTGGCCCAGGGAGCTATCTCTGGCCTCGCGGGATCCAGCATCGCCATCTCCACAGTCTACGCTCAGCTGTGCGTGGATGCCGGGCTTCCCTGGCGGCAATCCATCGGCTGGCTGCTCACCGGCGCGGCCTTCGGCCTGTCCGCCACCCTTGGGGTGCTGTATAAGGATTTGAAAAAAACTTACGGCGTCAACAATGTGGAGGAACTGCTTGCCGAAAAAGGGAACTCTATTTCACAAGTAAAAGGAACTGCTCCAGCCGACCTCCCGGGAGACTGGCGTTCGCTGATGAAGACGAGGGCCTTCTGGCTCACAATCTGCGCAGCCTTTTCCTCGGGATGCTTCACCTTGAGCAACGGCTTTATTCTCCCACTTTTTCTTCTGGACTGTGGATTCTCAGCTGCGGAAAAGACCCGGATCATGAGCGGCGGGGCACTTAGCAGCCTGCTGTTGGCGGTGCTGAGCGGGATCGTCAGTCGTGTGTTCTTCCGTGCCCGCCGTTGCGAGACTGTTCTGATCGGCTATGGATCGTCGGGGCTGCTGTTTCTCGCGTTCTTCTTTTTCGGCAGGCAACTCTCTGTTCAAAACGCAAAACTCCTGTTCTTCTTTGCGTTTGGGATGATGTATTTCGGGACCGGCCCCTTCTGGACCATGAGTTCCGAAATCAGCGCACCTGCTTTTTCCTCCCAGTGTGTCGGTGTCTGCCTGATGCTGTCCGGGTTTGGCGGCTTTGTGATGACCAACATTCTTGGCACCATGATTGAGAGAAGCGGTATGCAGTCTGCGATGCGCCTGTTCATTGCGTGCTACGGGGTGGTCGCCCTGCTGATCCTGACACTGCTGAGGGAGGAGCGGAAGCGCAGCGCCAGATAGCATGCGGGATGAAGTATCTTACTTCTCACCAACAAGAAGTGCAAAAAGAATCGAGTTTTGTCAAGTTTTTGCAATTAACTGCAAAAACTTGACTTTTTGTTCTTCCTTTGCTATGCTGTGAGTGCAAAGGAGTGAGTGCAATGTCTTCTTCTCGCGTCTATAAGAACCGAGATCTCTATTTGAATAAGCTGATCGCCTTTCAGGACACGGAGCCTGTCAAGGTTGTTACCGGAATAAGGCGCTGCGGAAAGTCCAGCCTGCTGAAGCTGATGATTCAGCACCTGCTGGATACCGGCGCGTCCGAAGAACAGATCGTGGAGATGAATTTTGAGTCCTACGCGTTCAAGGACATGACCGCGGACAGCCTGTACCATCATGTGCAGGACCTCGTGATTCCGGGGAAACGCATGTATCTGTTCTTCGATGAGATCCAGCAGGTCCCCGCGTGGGAGGAGGCGGTCAATTCCTTCCGCGTGGATCTGGACTGTGACATCTACATCACCGGCTCCAACGCCTATCTGCTCTCCTCGGAGTACGCCACTTATCTTTCGGGCCGCTGTGTCGAGATCAAGATGCTGCCGCTTTCGTTTCGGGAGTTCCTGGATTTCCACGGCTTTCAGCTGCGGGAGACGGCGAGTGCTCTGGGCGGGACGAGAAAGATCGCGTTCGACGCAAGCGGTGAGCGCTACGAACTCCGTGAGGTCTTTGACGCCTATCTGCGCTTTGGCGGCATGCCGGGAATTGCAGACGTGGGTCTGGACCAGGAGCGGGCGCTGACGCTGCTTGACGGCATCTACTCCACGGTTGTGGTGCGCGACATCCTGGAGCGGGAGAAGCGCCGCGGCCAGCGGCAGATCACCGATCCGGTGCTGCTGAGAAAGATCATCCTGTTCCTCGCCGACAATATCGGGAGCACGGTGTCCGCCAATTCGATCGGCAATACGCTGGTGAACGAGGGACTCCTGGAGGAGGGGGCAAGGAAGACCGCCCCCAGCGCCCACACGGTACAGGCCTACGTGGGGGCGCTGCTGGAATCCTATATCTTCTATGAGGTCAAGCGTTTTGACATCAAGGGCAAGGAGTATCTTCGCACGCTGGGCAAATACTATATTGCCGACATCGGCCTGCGCAATTATCTGCTGGGCTTCCGGGACCGGGATACCGGGCATGTGCTGGAGAATATCGTCTACTTTGAGCTCCTGCGCCGGGGCTATGATGTAGCCATCGGCAAGATCGACAACGCCGAGATCGATTTTATCGCCTCGAACGCGGAGGAGAAGCTGTACGTTCAGGTCACGGAATCCATGAACAGTGAGGAGGTCCGCCGGCGTGAGCTGGCGTCTCTGCAGAAGGTGCGGGACAACTATGAGAAAATGATCCTGTCCCTTGATCCCGGCCTGGAGACCAGCTTTGAGGGCATCAAGTCGAAAAACCTCATCGACTGGTTGCTCTCAGAGTAATAGTTTTTAAGGCAACACCGCGCAGAACAAAGACGTGCAATATGGTCTAAGGCAACACCGCGCAGAACAAAGACGTGCAATATGGTCTAAAAAATGGTACAATTTATGCATGGATAAGCAGATGACGTTGTCCGCGTTCAGTGATGAACTGGCGAATGTACGGACGAAGAAAAAAGAATTTCTTGCGTAGATAGATCGCATCGTTCCGTGGGGAGAATGGGTTGCGGAAATCAAGCCGTGCTATTACAAGGGGGAGCGCGGGAATAAGCCCTACGATTTGGAACTGATGCTGCGGATCTATATGCTTCAAAATCTGTATGACCTCTCAGACATGGGAACCGTGGCAGAGGTCATAGACAGCCGCGCGTTTTCGGAGTTTTGCGGCGTTGATTCCAGCAACCAAGTGCCGGACGGAGATACGCTGGGATGGTTTCGGCACATTCTTGAGGAGAACGGCATTCAGCAGAAACTATTCGCTCAGGTGGTCCAGCACCTCATGGAAAAGGGGCTGATTCTCAAGAAGGGAACAATCGTGGACTCAACGATCATAGAAGCGCCCTCTTCCACCAAAAACAAGGGGAAAGAACGGGATCCTGATGCGCATCAGGTGAAAAAGGGCAATACATGGCATTTCGGATATAAGGCCCACATCGGCGTGGATCAGGACAGCGGTCTGGTTCACAGCGTCGAAGTGACCAGTGCCAATACACATGATGTCACAATGGTGCCGAAGCTGTTAAGCGGTGAGGAAACTACCGTTTATGGAGACAGTGGATATCTCGGCGCCGAAAAACGGGATGACGCCATTACCAGAAATGCCAAAGGGAAAAAGATCAAATACAAGATCAACCTCAGACCGTCCCAGAGAAAGAAAAAGTCTGCCCGTTCTAAAGCACAGATCAAGCGTCGCGAACACGAAAAGTCATCTGTCAGGGCAAAGGTAGAGCATGTATTCGGAGTGGTAAAGGGCCAGCTTGGCTACCGAAAAACACGATACCGAGGCCTACGAAAACAGACGGCAAAATTGAATCTGTTGTTTGCCATGGCAAATCTGATTCTGGCTGACAGGCCTTGCCTGGCAGTCTGATGAAGTGTTGCCTCAAGCAAAAGCTGGCCCCCAAGCACAGACCAATTTCAAAAAAAAGAGGGCTTCATCCGCAGAATGGCTTACGAATATCGGGTCATTATGCGGTGTTGCCTTTAATCTAAAACTTGCTTTCGATATTGTGAATATGGCACCCGTCAACCACGATCGACGGGTGCCATATTTGCGTATGTTCCTTTTTCGCCCGGCGGGAGACTGCGCCTGCCATCTACCGGCAAGCATCGCCTTTGTCATGACACAAAGGCAAAAGCGGGAGCCCCGGCTCCTGCTATTCCTAAAAAGCACACCTGTCGAATATTTTTGACAGGTGCGCTTGCCTTTGGTAGAATAGGTGCAGAGCGAACTATCTGGGAGATGATCGCATGGAAACCACAAAGAATCTACGGGCGCTGTATCTGGCGAAGATCCTGTACGAGCAGACCGACGAGGCGCATCCGCTGAGCACCAATCAACTGATCGCGGCGCTGCAGGACGAGTTCGGGATCTCGGCCCACCGGGTCACGATCTACGAGGACATGGAGCAGCTGCGCTCCTTCGGGCTGGATATCTACACGGTCAAGTCCACGCAGAACAGGTACTATCTCGCCTCCCGGCTCTTCGATCTGCCGGAGCTGAAGCTGCTCTGTTAGCGTCCGCCAGGAAAACCACTGGGGGCTCAACTGAAATCGCCAATTAAGGCTCAGATAGAAAAACCAAACAACCCAGATTGGCAAAAGTTATTCTTGCTGGCCAGCCATCGGCTCAACGGCCTTTACTTTGCCAGTCTGTACAGAAACTGTATCCATTTTCTTTCCGCGGAAGCTCTCACCACGCAGCTTAAATACCGTATACAGAGAAAAGTGTCCATTTTCTATCCCGAAAACGTACAGTTGCCGCGATGAACAGAGGGCAGCGTGTCAATATGGCAAAGAAAAGCAAACGGCATACAGGCGATTTTATCCTCGAAAAAAGTCCCGAAACGC
>ENA-UONY01001152-UONY01001152.1-human-gut-metagenome-genome-assembly--contig:-CS9-NODE-1152-length-24145-cov-80.981611_pt1 | contig 24145 bp, 18 predicted proteins | sample MGYA00242465_ERZ724012 | MGnify/ENA metagenome assembly ERZ724012 | reverse complement strand
GTCGAAAAGATTCATAAGCCATTTCGCCTGACAGATTACTCACGAGTGTACCAGCTCAGTTTGTCATGATTGCTTCCTTTCCTCCGAAAAACGGAAATTGAAATTTCTGAGGCTATTTTAGCATAGAAATTTCAAGTTAAGAATTTTATAGTTTAATTTTGCCCTACTTATGTCAAAGAAAGTAGGGCTTTTCTTATGCCCAAAAGAGGGGGTTACGCAAATGGCATCCAGAATGCGACTCTTGCCAAGATCGATGAAGCTGGAGAAAAGCTCCAGAACATCGGATCTTCTGTGGAGAATGTCGGCAAGAAGTTCCTGCCGGTGACTGCCGCTGCTTCTTCCAATGCGAACACCAATGTCTCAATGATGGGCGAGACGTTCAAGTACTGTGCGCCTATCGCCAGTGCGCTGGGGTTCTCGGCAGAGGATCCGTAAGATCGTATCTGCCGTGCAGCAGTTCGTGGATAAACTGAACAGCATGGATTGAATTTCAAAAAGGCGAAGTTGCCCATGATATTACATTGGTGAGTGTGATATAATATGGCCAACTGAGAAAAACTACGATAACTAAAGGCTTTTTTTACGGCTTGAGTTGTTCTTTAAAAGTTTTATTTGTTGAAAAACTGCAAGAAGGCCGTGTGACAATTGAAGAAGCAGCGGAAGATGCTGGAATGACAGTAGAGGAATTCAAGAAAGTGATGGAAAACACCTCTCTGCAGGCGGTCTAAGAAAAAACATATAGAGTAAACTGTTAAGCCCTACAAGGCTCAGATCGGTTCGATACCGACTGAAAGCCTTGTAGGGCTTATTTTTTTGCTTTTTTTCAAATTTATTTGTGAAAAATGTTGTCCAAGACTTGACATCGGCCGGCATTGATTGGCAACGCGAGAAATGGCAATCAGGACTTGGTTCTAAGTTTATCCACCAAGGCGAAAAAAATGCTGCGAAATATGCGGACGAGATCATTGTTCTAAGCAAAGACGTGCAGAAGTATTTCTTGGAGACCTACGGAAGGGAGACACATTTTATCCCTAATGGTGTCAATCGGCCAGAGGTTCGGGAAGCAAAGCTGATCACGGATCATTTTGGATTGAAGAAAGATTCCTACATATTGTTCCTCGGTCGTCTGGTGCCGGAGAAGGGCATTCGATATCTGGTTGAGGCCTTCAAGAATGTTAAGACGGATAAAAAACTGGTCATCGCAGGCGGCTCCAGCGATACGGATTCCTTTATGGAGGAATTGAAAGACCTGGCGAAGGGTGACGATCGGATTTTCTTTACTGGGTTTGTGCAGGGAGCAATGCTGGATGAACTATACAGCAACGCTTACATTGCACTATTAAAGCTGTCAATACCGACTTGGACCATATCCACATTTTGTTTGAGGCCCCACCACAAGTACAACTATCCAAATTGGCTAACAATTATAAAACTGTTACTTCTCGACTTATTCGTAAAAACTTTAGTGAGCAACTCAAACAGTATTATTGGAAGCCATATTTTTGGAGCGATAGTTACTTTGTGTGTAGCGTTTCGGACAGAACAGAATCGGCTGTAAAATCCTATATTGACTCCCAGTAAGCGAGCTAACCCCGCCTAAACTTTGAAGCTATAGACGGGGTGTGCACTCTTCATTTGTCATCAAGGAAACGGAAGCCTACAACTTTGACGCGGACTGGACGCGTGGCAAACACGAAGCTGATTGTCGAGTTGTTTTTTTGTACAGCTCTTCGAAAGGACCATCTGCTGATAGTCGTAGGCAGGGGAAAGGTCCGGCTAGAACATGACATAGTTGAGCAGCTTCTGGCAGGATGCGAACAGAACATTGACCTCCGCACACCGGGAATTATGCTCGGCCTTTAACCGTGTGCTCCACCGGTTTTTTCGGATGAGTTCCTTGCACTGCTTTAGAGCAGACAGACTGTATGTGGCTTTTTCCATGGGTGAACCTCTTTGAGAAAGACCTTGATTTGTGCGAAAACAGGTTGAATTGCAGCGGTGATGCGTCAACCGCTTGCTTCGGGCTACATTCCCGCAAAAATGTCATTGCCATCAAGATAGGTATAAGGCTTTTCCTGCTCCACAAAGCCATTGATGGCGATGAATCCGAGCTGCTTAACGGCCAGTTCCTTGATGTTCGCCACCTGCTGAGCCTCACGGTGAATTTCATCGAGGGTCATAGGTTGGGCATAATACTTTGCCTCATAAATTGCATAGCCGTCTGCCAGCTCCAGAGCAACATCGAACTCACCGTTCTTGCGGTGGACGGGGTCGTCATAGTAATAGCTGCCGATGTTGCGAACACCCTTCAGTTTCCCAGAACGAACCTGTAAACTGAAATAGTCACGGCAAATGCCCTCAAATCGGCGAGAGATGAAGTCTGTCAGAGTAGGGGCTACATACTCATCATAGAAAGCCTCTGCGCCTAGCACTTGCAATGCGCTGGCGTTTTTATAGATAAAGGTAAAGTAGAACCGTAACAAGTTGTCGTTGATTTCAAAGGTAGATTTCTTGCTGTCGTTGAGCTTGTTGATGGGGTAATTGCGGGAGATGATTTCGAGGTCACGCAGAGGTTTCATCTGTTTTGCAAGATTGCCGGTCTTCTTCACATCCAGCTTGTCTTCAATTTCAGAATAGCGCTTCTTGCCGTTACCAATGACTGCAAAGATACGCTCCGCGTTGATTTTGACGGAATAGTCCGACAACAGCAACTGACTGGCATACAGGTACACCGCACTCACAGGATTTAGAATTGTACTGACGATGTTTTCTCGCAGCGTGGCAGTAGGACGCAACGCCTGATTCACAAAAGGAGAACCGCCGAATACAGCATAGTGCGCCACCTTGTCGTAGGGAGTTTTGTCAGGATAGAACTTGGCGGTATCCAGATAGTTCAATTCGTTGAGTTTGATAGTGACAGCAAAGCGTCCATACAGAGCATTTTTCTCCTGCAAGAGGTCCTTCATCATTCCGATGTGAGAGCCGGAGAGGATAAGCTCAATGTTTCCAAGCCGGTTATCAATGATGCTCTGAAAAACGGAATCAACTGTTGTGGGCTCATTCATCACCTTCAGATAGGGGTATTCGTCAATGACGACAACCATTTTCTGAGGCAGCGTGTTAAGATAGGTAAAAACATCTTGTAGTGTACTGAAGCTCAGAGCTACTGGCAATATCTTGGCTCGAACCAGCTCATCAACGAGGCTATCAATATTTTCTTGTACTGTGCCTTTCAAACACTCGAAATAAACGGTCTGATAAGGGCAGTTATCAAGGGCTTTCTGAATGAGCGTGGTCTTTCCAACTCGCCGCTTGCCGTAGACCATCACAGCTTTGCCGATGTAGTCTTGCTGCAAGAGCACCAGTTCTTTCTCACGGCCTATAAACATATTGCGCCTCCAATAATACTGAATACATTTTCACTGAAATAACTTTCAGCATTATTTTACCACGAGACCGAACAAAAAGCAAGCAAAAAAAGAGGACCACCGCGCCGCAAGCGATGGCCCTCTTTTTATTGGCAGCATACGCCGCTTGTTAAGAATTACATTGCCCACAGCACAAGCGCAGCGACTACGGCAACAACAATGATAAGCAACAGAGGCCCGCAGCCGGAGCCATTGCCGCCACCGTTGTGATTCCCTCCGCTGCCACCGGAACCGCCGAAGTTGCGGTCAAATGACTGTTTATAGTGGGCATATCCGGTACTGCCGCTGCCAAAATAGCCGTAATTGTTCGCCATGATACACTACCTCATTCGCTATATTTGTCCTTGTTTCCTGCAAGAATATCCTCACAAATGCTCTTGTACTCCGGCAACATCTCCAAAAACGGAACCCACCGCCGTTTAACCTCTTCTCGGCCTTCATGCGGATGTTGGTTAAGCTGGTGAGAAAGGGCCGCGTGACGATTGAAGAAGCAGCGAAAGATGCTGGAATGACAGTAGAGGAATTCGAGAAGATCTTGAAAAATACTCCACTGGGGCGAAGCCTCTGACAAGACTCCTGTGTATGTCACAGATGTGATTGTGACCTATCAAGTGCTTCCCGAGAAGAGTGCATAAGTTTCGTGAAAAGCTCACCAGACACCTCAATAGGAGGATTCGGTGGAAGCAGAGTCAGTCGAAAAGATTCATAAGCCATTTCGCCTGACAGATTACTCACGAGTGTACCAGCTCAGTTTGTCATGATTGCTTCCTTTCCTCCGAAAAACGGAAATTGAAATTTCTGAGGCTATTTTAGCATAGAAATTTCAGAAAATCAGCTTATCGTAAAAATACGAAGCGAAAGAAATTTCAGAAAAACGACTTTTTGTGAAATTGCTCAAGCAAAATCACCATAGAAATTTCAAGTTAAGAATTTTATAGTTTAATTTTGCCCTACTTATGTCAAAGAAAGTAGGGCTTTTCTTATGCCCAAAAGAGGGGGTTACGCAAATGGCATCCAGAATGCGACTCTTGCCAAGATCGATGAAGCTGGAGAAAAGCTCCAGAACATCGGATCTTCTGTGGAGAATGTCGGCAAGAAGTTCCTGCCGGTGACTGCCGCTGCTTCTTCCAATGCGAACACCAATGTCTCAATGATGGGCGAGACGTTCAAGTACTGTGCGCCTATCGCCAGTGCGCTGGGGTTCTCGGCAGAGGATCCGTAAGATCGTATCTGCCGTGCAGCAGTTCGTGGATAAACTGAACAGCATGGATTGAATTTCAAAAAGGCGAAGTTGCCCATGATATTACATTGGCATTGATTGGCAGCGCGAGAAATGGCAATCAGGACTTGGTTCTAAGTTTATCCACCAAGGCGAAAAAAATGCTGCGAAATATGCGGACGAGGTCATTGTTCTGAGCAAAGGAGTGCAGGACTATTTTAAGGAAACTTATGGAAGAGAAACGCACTTTATCCCTAATGGTGTGAATGTATGATGAGAAGGACGTTTTTGACGTCTGCTCTTGACATGCCCGAAATCATGTTGTATATATATAGCAAGAGCTGGAAGCTCCAATTTAGCGCTTCCAGCTCGATCATTATCATAGAAGATTATTATTTACAGACTTTTCTTCATAGTCTCTCCGGTTTTCCTTCATGCTGGTCTCCTTCTGTTTATTCCCGGTAAATCTGTGCAAACCGGAATTTTCTGATGAATAACATGGTGCAGGATCGTTTTCGATTATTATATTTTACTGTGAGATTGTGATATTAGCAATAGTGAAATGGGGCAGAGAAGAGTTGAAAAGGCAGACGGATAAGAAACAAAGATAAAATAGTAAAAATAGAATAGAACAAAGAAAGAATATGGAGATAAAACAGAAAGGAATAAACAATGAATGTAAATCCTATAACAAGATTGGATTATCCAGACCCGGACGTGATCCGCGTAGAAGACACCTATTATATGGTATCCACAACCATGCACTTTATGCCGGGCTGTGAGATTCTGCAGTCTTTTGATCTGGTGCACTGGGAGCATGCGACTTATGTCTATGAGACGTTGGATCATACGGATGCGCAGCAACTGAAAAGCGGTCAGAATATTTACGGACAGGGCATGTGGGCAGCTTCCCTGCGCTATCATGAAGGCCGATTTTATATCTGCTTTGTGGCAAATGATACCCGTAAGACTTATTTGTATACTTCGGAAAAAATAGATGGTCCATGGAAAAAGCAGCTGATAGAAGGCTTTTATCATGACGGCTCTTTATTATTTGATGAGGATGGCAGAAACTATATTGTATATGGAAATGATGAAATCTGGATTACAGAATTGAATGAAGATTTGACTGCACCAAAGAAGGACGGATTACATCGTCTTTTAGTCAGTGATCATAAGAACCCGGAGCTAGGCTATGAGGGTTCTCATATTCAAAAAATAAACGGCTATTATTATATTTTTCTGATTCATTCCCTGAGAGACCGCTGGATGCGGACGGAAGCATGCTTTTACAGTGATTCTCTGGAAGGAGAATTCACGGGTGGAGATGTACTTTGTGATGATCGTGGATATTGTGGACAGGGCGTGGCACAGGGAGGAATAGTGGATACGCCGGATGGAAAGTGGTATGCAATGCTGTTTCAGGATTCCGGAGCAGTTGGACGGATTCCTATTCTGGTTCCGGTTACCTGGAAGGATCATTTTCCGTTTTTTGGACAGAACGGACATGTGCCGGAAGAAATAGAGGTTCACAGTACCAGACCAGAATATATTTATCAGCCATTAGTGGGAAGTGATGATTTCTGTAATGGGCTGCTTCCGCGCTGGCAGTTTAATCATGATCCAGATCCACGGTACTATCATCTGGATGCATTGCAGGGAACCTATACAATTACAACACGGGAAGTTTGTACAGAGCTTACACAGGCAGTAAATACGCTTACGCAAAGGATGAGTTATCCGTCCTGCGCAGCTGAGGTTACTGTTGATGCTTCTGCATTGAAAGAGGGCGATGTCGCAGGTTTGTGTGCGTTGCAGGGCTGTTATGCTGCAGTTGGCATTACAAAACATCATGGAAAATATGAAGTCCTTATGCTGGATAAAAAAGAAGATGGTATATTGGATATGACGGAAAGAACTGTTGTTGAATCACACCAGATGGATTTTCGTCTTGAAGCAGATTTCTGTAACATGAAGGATGAAGCACGCTGCTATTACCGGGTAAATAAGGGAGACTGGCTACCCATCGGAACCGTGCATAAGCTGTACTTCAAACTGGATCATTTTACTGGTTGCCGGTTTGGTCTGTTCTGCTATGCGGCAGAGGAAACAGGAGGAAGTGCCTGCTTCCGGGATTTTAAGTATTATGATGTTGATGAAATCTCATAAAGATAGAACTGCATAAAATAAGTGTCGGAATTTACTCAAAATTTTCCTACTTTGGACATTGGTTTTTAAATTGTTTGCATTTCAGACTCTTGTAAAGGGTCTTCGTCCATAAAAATTAAGAGATAAGCCCTACAAGGATCAAATTGGTTCAAAACCGATTTGAAAACCTTGTAGGGCTTATTTATTTGCAAAAATTTTTGTTCCTTACTTGACAACCGCATATGGACAACCAGAGAAAAGCCTGATTTCATGCGGGTTTGCGCGGCTTGACCTTTTCACCTCAACTTGTTTCTGCTTGTCATGGTGCGTTACGGCTATCATCATCACCTTTGTTTTGTGCTACGAGCTGATTTCCATGATCACCGAGAAAAACAACCTTCACGACGATGTATGCTAATAGCGAGGACTTTCAAGTCCTCGCTATTACAACGATGGTCAGCTCATTTGTGGCAGAATGGTATGGCGAAGTGCGGAGCGGCATCATGAATGAAGGGTGATGTCGCTCAAAGTTATACGCAATGAAATAAGCGCGGTTCAGCAGGAATTGCTATTGAAGTTGGAAATAAAATCAATCGCCATGCTAGAATATACTTTTAAGCATTTTCAGCCCTGCGGTAAGGATCAGATAGATCACACATACCTGAATCCCGCGGAATGCGCAGGAAACCCAGCGCAAACTGAGAAACTGATCAAAGAACAGCGAGATACCATAAATTACAAAGAAAGATGGAATGCTGACAGCAAGTGTGGACATGGTTGCACCCGCAAATCCTGCAATTTTGTAACCAATGTAAGTCGCACTGTTGATGGCGACTGGTCCTGGCGTGGATTCGGCTACCGCAACCATGTCCAGAAACTCGCTTTTTTCAAGCCATTTTTTCTTTTCAACGAACTCATTTTCAAGCAGCGCAATCATAGCGTATCCGCCGCCAAAGGTGAACGCACCGATTTTTAAGAATGTGATAAATAAAGAGCAAATTAGTTTCATACCTGTATATCCTGCCTTCTTCGAATAATACCTACGAGTAAAACGCCCAATAGAATCAGGCAGCCAGACAACACCTGCGACACGCGGACACCTGGCATCAGATAGAGACTGTCCGTACGAAGTCCCTCTACAAAGCAGCGTATCACACCATAGCCGATCATGTAAAACGGAAGCAGATGAATGATGGCTTGGCAGAGCGTAAACCCAAGCCCAAGACTTCGGCGGCTGTCGCCAATCGGATGCGTTCATTGGATGGAGACGAGGACAGGCACACAAGAATATGCTCTTTGGGAAGTTCGCTTCCTTTGTTCTGTACATTTTCACCACCCCTCTTAAACGATATTATAGCACCAAGATGTGAAGGCTTCAACTGCGCCCAATCGGATTCGTTGTCCGGAAATGAAATTTGCTCTGAATCATAGATCACGATTTCTACATGGGCATGACTGCTGCGAAACCGGGAAAGCGTTTCCTCAAGTTCGTCAGGAGAAATATTTCCGGCCAGATGCACGCACTGCTCAGGCTGCTGTTGTTCGGGCGCTTCCTCGATTCGCTTCTGATTTTCATCCAGAAAGCGATCCAGCCGCTTCATCAAAAACCAGCCGAACAGGAACATTAACGCTGTCCCAGCGATCAAAACTACATCTTCCACATACCCTCACCGTCCGTTCAGATTCGGAAGCACTTTTGCAGCGCTTTGTATTCGCCCAACGCCAAAATCGTTATTTCCCCGGACAGCACCGTATCAGGTGTAATTGATACTTCGGTTTTTCCCGAATGCTTGATGCCAAGAATGTTGATAGACGGTATTTTTACTTTTTGTGCTAAAGCTCTGTTTTTGGAGCTTTGCGTTTATTATAAAACTCTAGCGGGGGAACTCCATCCCCGTACCTGTTGACTGGAGCGGAAAACCGCGATACAATAAAAGAAACGACCTTTTTACGGCAGCAGGCCACGAGGAAAACAAACTATGGAAGTAGAACTGCTCAAAAAATACGGCAGTGTGAGCCCCGGCAAAATAGAGAATCTGGACGGCACGACTGAAACTGTCGATTTCCGCTTTTCAACGGCGATCCGCTTTTACCGCAACATGGAGGACGCCGATTTCCCACTGCACTGGCATGCCCCTGGCGAGATCATCTCCCCCATCGAGGGTACCTACACGGTTACGATTGCGGGCAAGACCGTGACGCTGCAGCCCCATGATGTGCTGATTATCGCATCGGGCGAGCTGCACAGCATTCGCGCACCCAAAACGGGGGAGCGATACATCATGAACTACAGCGTATCGTACTTTCATCAGATACAGGACATGGCCGAGTTGTTCAACACGTTCTACCCCTTCCGCCTTGTCACCCGGCAGGAGGACCCCGAACTGGCCGACCAGCTGTTTGCGGTGCTGGCGCAGATAGAGGGCGAGTATTTCAGCACGAACGTCTGCCGTGAGAGCGAGATCATGGCCTTGATGCTGCACTTTTTCTCGATCTTCGGGCGGTATGAGCACCGCCAGAACAGCGAGCAGGTGCAGGATTACCCCAAGCAGCAGGACCACATGCGCCGCTTTGCAGAGCTGTGCGCCTACATCAACAACCACTGCACCGAGCGTCTCTCGGTCGAGGATCTGGCCTCCCGCGCGGGGTTTAGTGTCTACCATTTTTCGCGCTTGTTCAAGGAAAACACGGGCATGACCTGCCACAATTACCTGGTGGCGCGCCGCATCATCTATGCCAAAGCACTGCTGGTGGACGATACGATCCCCATCACCGAGATCGCTATGCGGTCGGGCTTCAACTCGATCGCAACCTTCAACCGCCTGTTCAAGGCGCAGATAGGCTATACCCCTACCGAGTACCGCCAGATGGCCTCCCACGGATAAAAAAGCGCCGCCGCGTGAAAGTTCCACGCAGCGGCGCACTTTTTAATTATTCGTAAATTTTGCGGCCGTGGGCATCGCCGATGCCCGTTTTGCGGTAGAAGTAGGTGTTGATGACATCGCGCCACTCACAGGCGTGCTCCTTCTGGTGGGCAAAGCGTGCCTCCAGGCGGGCATACACGGCAGGATCCAGGTAAGGCTTCAGCGTCACAACCTCGTCGTAGAACCGCGCGGCGTCCTCGGCACCCTCGAAGTGGGTGTCGTAGATGTGCTGCAGGATCGTTTTGCCGCTCTTGAGCACATAGTTGTACGGCATGTGGTGGAAGAAGAGCAGCAGCTCTTCGGGGCAGGTCTCCACATTGGCGTACATTTCGGCCAGTTCAGGGGCGTACTGGTGGCAGTAATCGCTGCCCGTGGGCGAGCGGTCAATGCCAATGCCGTCGAAGGAGGCGCGGTGGTAGCAGCCCCAGCGGCTGTACTCATAACCGTCAACGTTGGGGCCGTAGTGGTAGTTGGGGTTGACCATCCAGCCCACGCCCAGGGGGGCGTTGTATTTCTCATAGGTGGGCCAGGACTGCATCAAAATGCGGTGCAGCGTCTTTTCCACAGGCTCATTGTTGCCGAAGGTCAGCCGCAGCCACTCGCCGGCAATCACGGCGGGGTCCAGCGTGGTGTCATAGCTCAAGCGGCCGAATCCGTAGAGGTTCGCAGCGGCCAGATCGTGGCCGGTCCAGTTTTCATCGTTGCCGGTGTTGGTCACGGCCACCATTCCGTTGCCCGCGCCTTGGATCAGCGCACGCACATGGGCGTCGCCGTTCGGGCGGGTGTGCATGTCGAAGTCCAAAATCTGGCGGAACCAGGGCATCAAGTAGCAGACGTGGCGCTGCTGGCCCGTGTACTCCTGCGCAATTTGGAACTCCACGGCAATGTGGGTGTGCTGCAGGCCGCCAATCAGCGGGGAGACCGGTTCGCGCACCTGAAAGTCCATGGGGCCGTTCTTGATTTGCAGCGTGACGTTGTCGCGGAAGGTGCCGTCCAGCGGCATAAAATAGTCGTAGCCTGCGCGGGCGCGGTCAATCTTGGTATTGCGCCAATCCTGCTGGCAGTTGTAGACGAAACAACGCCAGACAATGTGACCGCCGCAGGGGGCCACGGCATCGGCCAGCATGTTTGCGCCGTCGGCCTGGTTGCGACCGTAGGTGAAGGGGCCGGGGCGGCCCTCGGAGTCGGCCTTTACCAGGAAACCACCCAGGCCGGGCAGGTTTGCCCAGACCTCCTGGGCCTTATCCGCCCACCACTTGGCCACGGCAGGGTCGCAGGGGTCGGCGGAGTCCATGCCGCCCAGCTCCATCGGGGCGGCAAAGTTGATGCTCAGATACAGCTTGACGCCGTAGGGGGTGAAGATTTTCAGATACTCCTGCAGAGCGCCGAAGTAGCGGTCGGTGATGAGCCAGCTGGCGGCATCCTTGACGTTGACGTTATTGATTGTGATGCCGTTGATGCCCACGGACGCGAGCATACGGGCGTAAGCCGTCAAACGCGGTACATTGATTAGAATTTCGGAATCTTTGAAAAAGAAGGAATCGCCGGAGTAGCCGCGCTCAATGCTGCCGTCCATGTTGTCCCAGTGGTTCAGCATGCGCAGGCGGTTGGATGGTGCCTTCTCCTCATCGGCGGTGAACTGCGCCCACGCCTTGCCTGCAGTCTGCAGATTGCGCAGCAGTGCAAAAACGCCGTACAAAACGCCTACTTCGCTGCCGCCCTCGATGGTGCAATGGCCGTCGGCGGCCTTCAAGCGGTAGCCCTCAGGGTCCAGGGTCGTGTCCAGCGCCAGGGTGATGTCGTCGCCCTCGGTCAGCGCTGCGCCGTACAGGCCCTTAAAGCCCTCGGCCAGTTCTGCCTTGGCGCGGTCGATGGTTTCGCCCGTCAGCTCGGTATGCAGAGAAATCGCGTCGCAATGGCAGCCCCTAATCTCCGGGTATGCCAGCCAGCACTTGGTAAATGCCATGGTAAAACCTCCTATATATGTGAATAAAATTATTGTTGTTCCAGAATTTTTATCAGCCGTTCCGCAGCTTCTTTGCCGTCGCCGGGGCGGTTCGCACTGCCGAAGCTGAAACGTAAGGTCGACAGCGCATCCTCGGCCGCAGCGCCGCCCAGAGCCATCAAAACGTGGGAGGGTTCCTGCACGCCGCGGTTGTCGCACGCTGCGCCGGGGGAGACACTGACCCCGGCTACATCCAGCTGGTAGGTCAGCCGCTGGCCGCTGCGGCCGGGTAGGCCAACGCTCAGCAGGCCCGGCAGGCCGTCCGCAGGGGTGTGCAGCCGTGCTTCGGGCCGGGCAGCATGCAGCGTCTGCCAAAACTCCTCGGCCAGGGCACGCTTTTTGGCAGTGCGCTGGCGGCGCTCGGCGCAGGTGACCTTGAACGCTGCGGCCAAGCCCGCAATCAGCGCTGCGGGCTCAGTGCCGGGGCGCAGGCCGTACTGTTGACTGCCGCCGTAAATCAGCGGGCGCAGTTTGCGAGGCTCGCGCACATACAAGAAGCCGATGCCCTTCGGCCCGCCGAACTTGTGGGCCGACGCCGACAGAAAATCGATGCCGTCCAGCGGGATGGCCAGGTGTCCCGCAGCCTGCACAGCGTCAACGTGCAGCAGCACATCCGCCTCACGGCAGAGCGCTGCCAGCGCGGGGATGTTCTGTACAACGCCTACCTCGTTGTTGGCGTACTGCAAGCTGACCAGGTTGGGGTGGGCCGCCAGGGCGCGGGTCAAGCTCTCAGGTACAACGCGGCCGAACCCGTCAACCTCCAGCGTTGTCATGCGGCCGCCGTCGTCCCGGATTGACGCGCAGGCGTTCAGAACCGAGTGGTGCTCGATGGGCGTTGTGACCACATGGCCGCCCTGCGGCACCGTGCCACGGATGGCCCAGGTGTTGCTCTCGCTGCCGCCGGAGGTGAAAAATATATGGTCGGGGGTGCAGCCCAGATTTTCCGCCACGGTCAGCCGTGCTTTTTCCACGGTCTGCTTGGTGTGCAGGGCGCTGCGGTAGAGTGCGGCGGGGTTCGCGTACTCTTGGTATGCGGTATACATGGCCTCCAGCGCCAGCGGCTCAATGGGCGTGGTGGCGGCATGGTCCGCATAAATTTCGTGGTTCATAGATAGTTGCCTCAAATAAATGTAAAGGAATCAAAGTCAAACTGCGTGCCGGGCAGGAAGAGGAACGTGACCTGCCGCGCCCCCGTGACGGGCTCAAACGTAAAGGTTTGCTCGCCCCAATCGGCCTGTGGGCCAAACTCGACCACACGGCGCTCGGTCTCACCGCCGTCTGCAGCGGCAAACATCAGATGCACCGTGTTGGCGGGCAACGGGCTGCGGCCCGTAATGCGGATGCCGCAGCAGCCGGTCTCGCCAAAGTCCATGCGGTCAAACAGCAGCGAGACATTGTTGCCGATGCCCAGCACACGCGACCCGTCGCGGGTAAAGGAATCGCCATAGACGGCATCGCACGCGCCCGCAGCCAGGGTATCCCATGCGCGAGAATGACGGGTGAAGGTAAAGCCCTTGATGTGGACCTTCACGTTCAGCTCCACGGCAAACCTGCCGATGCCGCGCAGGAGCTTGTCCAGCTTGAAGGTGTCGGGCTGGTAAACGTTCCACTGCTTGGGCTTGTGGTAGACGCGCTCGCCGATCATTGTACTGCCCTCGGCGTAGGGCTCACCGTCCCAGAAGCGGAAGGTCGTCGGTTCTCCGTCCAGCGCAAAGATTGGCAGCTCCACCGTATCTGCACCATCGGGGCCAAAGTCGATATCATCAAACAGCACCCAGCTGCGGCCCGTGCGGGAGGTGGAAACGCCGCGCTCGTTGCCGTTGCCGATGTCGCCGAAGGACGCATCAAAACGGCTGGCCGAGATAAATTCATAAGGGTTCTTGTGCAGCTGACCGACGCCAGAGATGGACAACTCCAATTGGGAGATCAGCTGCGGCGCATCGTGGCCGTTGCGCACCAGGGCGCGAACCCGCAGTGTGCCATCGCCCAGGGCGGTCACCGTCAGCACGTCACCGTCTGGCTGCATGGCCGCGTTCACGGCAGGCACACCCTTGTCGTCGGTCAACTGCCACTCGATGTCGGTGAAGGTTGCTGCTGCAGGCCGGCGTGCGGCGGTGATGTGCGTTACGGGGTGCTCCTTGTCCAGCGCTGTGCGCTCGGCGGTCAGGGTTAGCTTGCGCACAGGGATTTCCTGCGTGCTGCCGCCGAAGGTCAGCGGCGGCAGACGGCGGCGGACGGGGCTCTCAAACGGGGCGGCGTTCAGCGTCAGCACTGCAGGGCGCAGGCCGGGGGCCGTGACATCCACGGTAATCGTGCCGGTGCGGCCATTGCCCGCCACAACGGCCAGCAGCATGCCACTGAAAAGGCGGCGGCTGTCGGTCTGGTACTCGTCGGGGTCGGCGCTGTCGCCGTTGTCAAGGCCCACCAGCACACCCGCGCCATTTACGCGGACCGTCACGCGGTCGTTCGCGTTGCGCACAGGGTTGCCGTTCTTGTCGCGGGTTGTGATTGTGATAAACGCAAGCTCACGGCCATCGCCGGAAATCGTCTTGCGGTCAGCCTGCAGGCAGACCATAGCGCTGTCATCGAAGGAATCCTGCTCGTCGGTTGCCACGACCTTGCCGTTTTCATCGTAGGCTACGACCTTGACGCTGCCGGGGTGGTAGGCTGCCTGCCAGCTGGCGGTACGGCCCTTGGCGGAGTCCAGCACCTTGCGGCCAAGGCTCTCGCCGTTCACAAACAGTTCTACGCTGTGGGCGTTGGTGCAAGCGCAGAGGTCAATCAGCTGCCCTTCGTTGAAGTCCCAGTAGGGGAACAGGTGTACCATTGGGTGTGTCTTGGGGTCGAGCCACGCGGCCTGCACAACGTAGTAGGCGTCCTTCGGGAAGCCTGCCGTGTCAATCGTGCCGAAATAGCTGCTGCGCGTGTGGTAAGGTGTCGGCTCGCCGATGTAATCCCACCCGGTCCAAAGGTACTGCCCCAGCGTGAACGGCCAGCGTTGCTCGCTCTGCAGGCAGACATCCCAGCTCTCCGCGCCCCAGCTTGTGCGGCTGTTGCCCAGGCTTGAGCACTGCAGGTCATCATCAGACAGCAGGCTTTGCGAAAGCGGGAAGTGGTAGATGCCGCGGCTCTGCACGATGGACGACGTCTCACTGCCGTAGATGACCCAGTCGGGGTGCTTCTCGTGGTGGCTGGCGTAGAGGCGCTCGCCGTAATTATAGCCCGCGACCTTGATGATATCGGCACAGTGCTGTGTATTTTCCCACGGCATGTAGTTGGAACCGAGCGTTGGGATGCCGTTGCGCGCAGGGTCGTGCGCGGCGACCTCGGCCAGCAGCATCCGCATTGTGTCCGCGCCCTCGGAACCCGCGTGGGTGTCGTAGATCTCGTTGCCGATGCACCAGAACAGCAGGCTTGGGTGGTTGCGGTCGCGGCGGATCCAGGCAGCAACATCCTTTTCCTGCCACTCGTCAAAGAAGCGGCCGTAGTCGTAAGGGTTCTTGCCGCTGCGCCAGCAGTCGAAGCTCTCGACATCCATCAAAATGCCCATCTCGTCGGCCAGATCCATGAACTGCGGCGCGGGCGGTGTGTGACCTGTGCGGATGCTGTTAACCCCCATGGACTTGAGGATTTCAAGCTGACGCTTGGCGGCGCTGTACTCAAACGCCGAACCGAGACAGCCGAAATCGTGGTGGATGCAGACGCCCTTGATCAAAACGCGCTTGTGATTCACCAGCAGCCCGCAGTCGGGTGTGGCTTCGATGGTGCGGCAGCCAAAGCGGGTGGTTAGTGTGTCGGTAACGCCATCGGCGCCGGTTAACTCTGCCGTGATGTGGTAGAAGTTCGGCGCGTCCAAGTCCCACAAAGCGGGGTCTTGCAGCGTGAAAGTGTGCGAGGCTTTGTAAATCGTGGTTTCCTTGCCCGTGCGCCAGCCATCGGGGGAGGGGAGAGCAGCCCATGCATCGGCAGGGATGGCGGCAGTGCCAAGAAGGCTGCCGTTGTCATCGGTCAGATGCAGCGTCAGCGTGCGGCCCGCGCTGGCGGCGGTGACGGAACCCACCTCGGCAGTGACGGCCACGGTCCAAGCGCCGTTGTCGCCCTCTTTGGCAGCTACATACAGTCCATCGGGCATCAAGTGGAGGTCGGGAGCCTCCCACAGTTCCACATTGCGGTACAGGCCCGCACCGGAGTACCAGCGGGAGTTGGGGTGGCGCAGATTGCAACGCACAAGAACCTCGTTCTGGCCCTCATGCAGCGCGTCGGTGATGTCGAACCAGAACGATGTGTAGCCGTACTTCCATTGGCCGACTTCGGTGCCGTTGACGAAAACGGTCGTATCCATGTAGGCTCCACCGAACCAAAGCATGCGGCGGGTGCCGGGTACATCGGTGACAAAGAAATATTTGCGGTAGAACAGCGTGCCATCGCGGTACAGATCGTCCGCGTGGCGAATCTGCCAATCGTGGGGCAGGTCGACGGGGGTGAACTGCGCGTTCCAAGGCAGCAGCTCGGTATCCGGCGCGCAGGCGGCAAACAGCCAGTCGACGCTGAAATCGGTGCGTTTCATAAGGAACAGCTCCTTTTTAATAAGGGTAAGGGGATGTGACGGGAAGTGCCGTGCAGGTCCGACATGGCCGTGTCGGGCACACACGGTGCGCCCCGTCACCGGGGCGCGGTACTTGCGTACCATAAACAGCAAACCGGGGGCAGCCCCATGTTGTTACGTGAGGCTGCCCCCGGCAGTTGCATCACTGTCGCAGGGACAGTCAGTTTCCAAACAAATTACTTGCTTGCGTTGTAGGTGTCGTTGTACATATCAACGATGTTCTGCATGTTCTGGGCTTCGACCTCAGCAACGTAGGTATCCCAATCGTTGTTGATGTCGGCCTGATTCATGGCAAACTTGCAGGTCCAAGCGTTGACGGTATCGGTCATGGGGGTGCCCCACAGGTTCAGCATCTCCATCTGATCCTCGTCGAAGGTAACGGTGGGATCCAGCGGGCGCAGCTTGCGGTACTGGCCCTGACGGTCGTAGAAGTCACGCAGATCATCGGTGAAGTTGCTGGTCAGCAGCTCGGTGTTGCCGGAATACATGAAGTTGCCGCAGGCGTAGCCCAGCTCTTCACGCAGGTCGATCTGATCGTCGGAGGTCTGTCCGATGGACAGGCCTTTGCAGTAGTAACCGGGGGTCAGGCTGTAGGTGCCGTCGGTGACGGTGTAGGTCTCGCCCTCTTTGCCCCACTTGGTCAGGGTCAGGCCCTCGTCAGAGTACCACAGCCAGTCAACAAAGCGCATCATCTTGATGAACTCGTCCTCGCCCAGCTCTTTCAGAGCGTTGGAAGAGATCATGATACCGCACTCAAGGCGCTGGTTCTCGGCCTGATAATCGGATGTGCCGATGGGAGTGAGGATGCGGTACAGCTCGTAGTTGCCCTCGCCCAGCTGCTCCTTGACCTTGGCGTCCTGGACAGCGTACTGGGCACGGTTGGTGGACATGATAGCGGTCTCGCCGCGGTAGAACTTGTTCAGCGCGGTGTCATCATCCTGGGTCCAGGTCTCGGGGTCAAGGACCTTGTTCTGGACAAGCTTCTGCAGGACAGTGTAGGCCTGCTTGTATTTGTCGGAGACAGAGCCGTCAACGAAGGAATCGCTGTCGGCGTCATAGACCAGACCGTAGTTGGTGGTGATGGCCCAGCCGGTGTTGATATCGTAGGAGGCACCCAGCAGCTTCAGCAGGTTGCCGCCCTGACCGTAACCGGAGGTCTGGCCGCACCACATATCGGACCAGATGTAGTCATTCTCGCCGCACATGCCCTGCTCGACCATGTACTGCTTGACGCCGATCAGCACGTCGGCGAACTTGTCCCAGATCCAATCCTTTTCCAGCTCGGTGACATCGTAGCCGGCAGCGTCAAAGATGTCCTTGCGGACGAGGAAAGTGTAATCCTGCAGAGCGGTCTCCTTCAGGCCGGGCAGGCGGTAGTACTTGCCGTCGGCCTGCGTGATGGTGGCCAAGTCGTCCTGCATGTTGTACTCCTCGACGAAGTTGGAGTAGTTGGGCATATACTGGACATAGTCGGAGACGGGGACAACGCCGCCGCCGGTGACATACGCAGTTTCAGAGTAGATCTTGGGGATGATGTAGGGGGAAGTGCCGGAAGAAACGGCCAAGGAAACCTTATCGGTGTAGTTGGAGTTGTCAACGACGGTCAGTTCCAGATGGACGTTGGTGGCCTCCTCGATGGCCTTAAAGACGCCCTCGTTGATCCACTTGTCGTTCATGGGATAGGCGGGGTTGTCGTTGAAGAACATCGTGTAGGTGACAGGCTCGTCAGAGTGGAAGTGCTCGCCGTACTCATAGCCGAGGTTCGACTCGTCTGCAGCAGCGGTGTCGGTGGTAGCAGTGCTGCCATCGGTGTTGGTGGTGCTTGCAGCCGTGGAGCTGCCGGAGCCGCCGCAGGCAGCCAGAGACAGCACCATGCCGGTAGCCAGCACGAGGGATGTGAGCTTTTTCATGTTTCGTAACCTCCATTACGTTTTTTCCTGCTCCCCGGAAGGCCCTGGGAAAACAGGCGTTTTCTTTCATCCGGCACCGGAGTCGGCGTCGGTTTTAAGACAGTGGAAAAACGGGACGCAGAGCACTAACGCGAAAACGTTAGCCCTTAACGCCGCCCAGCATCATGCCCTGCACGAAATACTTCTGGATGAAGGGGTAGATGCAAATGATGGGAGCGGACGTCAGCACCATGGCGCAGGACTTGATGTTGGAAGCGATCTGCATGGCGTCGCCTGCATCGGCACTTGTGCCGGAAGCGCTGCTGATGAGCTGGCGCAGATAGTAGGCAACGGGCCATTTCGTGGTCGTATCCAAGTAGAGGAAAGCATCAAACCAGTCGTTCCAGTACTGGACGACGTAGAACAGTGTCATGGTGGCAATGATGGGCTTGGACAGGGGGATGGCGATGCGCCAGAACACGCCCCACAAGTCCAGGCCGTCGATCTCGCCGGCTTCTTCCAGCTCACGGGGGAGAGTGAGGAAGAAGGAACGCATCAGGATGACGTAGTAGGTGGAGATCATGCCGGGCAGGATGAAGGATGCCACGGTATCGCGCAGACCCAAGGAAACCATCAAAATGTAGTTGGGGATCATGCCGCCGCCAAAGTACATCGTGAAAATGATGAACTTGTTGATGGCCTTGCCGCCGTACAGCTCCGCCTTGGAAAGGGGATAGGCCAGCAGGGCGCTGAACAGCAGAGCGCAGACCGTGCCAATGATGGAGTACACAACGGTGTTGCCGTAATAGGGGATGAACTTGCCGTCGGTGACGACGTATTTATATGTGGAGATGTTGAAGTCCTTCGGGATCAGGCCGACTTGGCCTGCAACGATCGCCTGCGTAGAGGAGAAGGACTGGGCGATCAAGTACAGGAACGGGTAGAGCATCGCAACGCTGATCAGCGTCAGGATGATGGCGTTAAAGACCTTGAACACGCGGTAACCGCCGGATTCCTTGATCTTCATGGGGCCCATAGTAGTTGCTTTTGCCATTATTTTATCCTCCTAATTACCACAAACCGCTGCCGGTCAGCCAAGAGGAGACCTTGTTGGCAACCGTGAGCAGGACCAGGTTGATAACACCTTGGAACAGGCCGACGGCCGTTGCGTAGCTGTAGTTGCCGGAGCCAAGGCCCATGCGGTAGACGTAGGTGGCGATGATGTCGGCTGTCTCATAGGTCGTGGGGGTGTACAGCAGGAAGACCTTCTCGAAAGCGGCGGAACCGCACAGGCTGCCGATGTTCAGAACCAACAGGGTGGAGATGGTGGGCAGGATGGCGGGGATGGTAACGTGCAGGCACTGCTGGAAGCGGTTTGCGCCGTCCAGCTCAGCAGCCTCGTACAGTTCGGTGTTAATGCCGGACATGGCAGCCAAGTAAAGGATGGTGCCCCAGCCGAGGCCCTGCCATACGCCCGTGGTAACGAAGATCGTCGTGAACCACTCGGGCAGGGAGATGAAGGTGATGGCCTCGCCGCCCAGCTTGGTGATGAGGTTGTTGATGGGACCGCTGGTGGACAGAATCTCGCGGACCATGCCCGCAACGATGACCATCGAGATGAAGTGGGGCAGGTAGGAGATCGTCTGCACAATCTTCTTGAAGTGAACGTTCTTGACCTCGTTCAGCAACAGGGCGAAGATCAGCGTCAGCGGGAAGCTGATGATCAGATACTTGAAGTTCAACAGCAGTGTGTTCTTGAACGCACGCCAGAAGTTCTGATCCTTCATGAACTGGTTGAAGTACTTCAGGCCGCTCCATTCATCGCCGAAGATGCTGCTGCCGGCGCGGTAGCGGCGGAACGCAATGATGTTGCCGAACATCGGGATGTAGCGGAACACGATGTAGTACACAATGGGAATGAACATCATTGCGTACCATTGCCAGTACTTTTTAATGTGCTTCATCACGGCACCCTGCTTCTTGACAGTGGGCACAGAAGCATCTTTTTGTGCGGTCTTGGGCATGGTTCTGTCTCTCCTTCCTAATATCAATCACAGGTCAAGGGCCTGCGTTGCGGACTGGGTGACAGTCAGCTTTGCGGGGGCCTGACCCATCAGCGCTACGCTGCGGGCATCAGGCTGGGAAGCACCGACGTAAACGCTGTAGCTGCCTGCCTCAACGATCGGCGTGCCTTCCTCATTGCAGAGGGCGAAGGCGGCCAGCGGCAGGTGAATTTTGACCTGCTTCGTCTCACCGGGCTGCAGCTCGACCTTGGCAAGGCCCTTCAGCTGGGCGTTCGGGGTATTCTCGCGCTCGGCCTTGACGTAAACCTCCACGCTCTCGCGGCCCGCAACAGAACCCTCGTTCGTGACGTCCACCGTCACATCGAGGCCATCGGAGCCCGCCTCATTCGCGCTGACAGCAGCGTTCTTGAAGCCGAACTTCGTGTAGGACAGGCCGTAGCCGAAGGGGTAAAGGGCTTCCTTCTCCATGTAGCGGTAGGTGCGGCCCTTCATGGCGTAGTCGGTAAACTCCGGCAGGTCGCGGTCGCTGTGGTAGAAGGTGACAGGCAGTTTGCCCTGCGGGTTCGTCTCACCGAACAGAGCGCGGGCCACAGCCTCGCCGCCACGGGCACCGGGATACCAGGCTTCGAGAATGGCGCTTGCGTGCTCATCTGCATAGTTGACAGCCAATGCACTGCCGCCCAGCAGAACCAGAACAACAGGCTTGCCGCTCTCAACGCAGGCTTTCAGGACTTCCTCCTGATGGCCGGGGAGCTTCAGGTTCGGCTTGTCGCCGCTGGCGAACTGGTTGCCCTGGTCGCCCTCCTCACCCTCAAGGCCGGCATCCAGACCGAGGACTGCGATAACGACATCGCTCTCCTCGCAGACGCCCTTGACCTCGCTCATCAGCTCGTTGGACTCGGCCAAGCCGTGGATGTTGTCGGCGTAGAGGTGGCAGCCCTGCGAGTAGCGGACTTTCACATCGTCGCCGAGGTAATCTTCAATGCCCTCCAGCACGGTGGTGTAGCGGGAGGCAGTGCCCTCATAGTTGCCCAGCAGCGCTTTGCGACTGTCGGCATTGGGGCCGATGACGCCGACGGTGTGCAGCTTGGACTTGTCCAGCGGCAGCGTGCCGTCGTTCTTCAGTAGCGTCATGATGCTGTCGGCGACTTTCAGGTTCAGGGCCTTCATCTCGGCGCTGTCGACAACGTCGTAGCCAACCTTATTATAAGGAACCTGATCCTCGGCATCAAACATACCCAGACGCATGCGGGTCACATACAGGCGGGTCAGGCTCTCGTCGATCTTCTCTTCGGAAAGCTTGCCCTCGGCGACGGCCTGCTCAAGGTAAACGTAAAGGTCGCCGCAGTTCAGGTCGCAGCCGTTGTTGACGGCCAGTGCGACGGACTCTACAGGGCCGTCCGTGACCATGTGGCCGGTATGGAAGTCCTTGATGGCCCAGCAGTCGGAGGTAACGTGGCCGTCAAAATGCCACTTGTCACGCAGGATATCCTTTAGCAGGGTCTTGCTGCCGCAGCAGGGCTCGCCATTCGTGCGGTTGTACGCACCCATGACAGCCTCGACACCGGCTTCCTTGACCAGTGCGCGGAAGGCGGGCAGGTAGGTCTCCCACAGGTCCTGCTTGGAGACGATGGCGTTAAAGTGGTGGCGGTCGCTTTCGGGGCCAGAGTGTACGGCGAAATGCTTGGCGCAGGCGGCGGCCTGCAGGTAATCGGGATCATCGCCCTGCATACCCTCAACAAAGCGGACGCCAAGGCGGCTCGTCAGGAACGGATCCTCGCCGTAAGTTTCGTGGCCACGGCCCCAGCGGGGATCGCGGAAGATGTTGATGTTGGGGGCCCAGACGGTCAGACCCTTGAAAATGTCGCGGTCGCCGTGGGCGCGGCACATATTGTACTTGCCGCGAGCTTCAACGCCGATGGCGTTGCCGACCTGCTCCATCATGTCCTCGTCAAAGGCGGCGGCCATGCCGATGGCCTGGGGGAAGACGGTGGCAGTGCCTGCGCGGCCGACACCGTGGATGCCCTCGCTCCACCAGTTGTAAGCGGGGATGCCCAGACGCTCGATCGCGGGAGCCCAGCTCAGCATCTGGCTGACCTTCTCGTGCAGGGTCATCTGCGCAACGAGGTCGGCCGCACGCTTGCGGTACTCAGCTTCTTTAGCGGGATTCTTAGTTCTCTTCATAGTGCTTTCTCCTGTTCTTCCGTGTCCTTTACAGAACTCCGAAGCCTAAAATGGTGAATACTTTGTCCGTGCCCGGCTCCTGCATCTTGATTTCGATGTGGTGCCGCTGCGCGGTTTCTTCCTTTAAGATAATGGCCGCATGGCAGTGGGTCCAACCGGCCTGCCGCGGGTCGTAGACCGCGACCTCTTTGCCGTCTACCGTGACGACTGCCGCGCCGAACTCCTTGCTGCCCGAATCCTTAAAAACGAGCTGGATGCTGCGGCAGGTGATGTCCATCGTGAACGGCTTGTCGCCCGCGCCCTTCTTCCAGTTGTGGGGGAACTCGGGGGTGTTGACATCCTCGAAGTCGAAGGGCACGCTCTGTAAATCGGTGTCCGTCTCGGTGAAGCAGCCGGGGTCGATGACCGCGTCAAAGGGGTTCACACTGCGGTCCAGCAGCTTCGTCTCGGCAAAGTCGAAACCGTAGTAGGGGGCGAGCTCTTTCGGGGCAGGCCCTTCCTGCTGCTTGTCCAGCCGGTCCAGCATATACATGAGGCAGTCCCGCATGATGCGGTGCCCGCTGTTGGAGGGATGGAACACATCGTAGAAGTACTGGCGGCGGGTGATGACGCTGCGCTCACCGACACCAACGCGGAACTGCGGGCTGACGGCGTCCAGCACATTGACCATCGGCAGTTCATGCCGCCAACCGATGGGAGCCAAGCGATCCTTCAGGTTCCAGTCGTTGGCAAAAACGCTGAACAACATCACAACGGCGGGCTCATTGGGGGCTGACCAGATCTTTTGGATCAGGCTCTCGTGCATCAGGCCCTTCGTCTCGTCAGCCTCGTCGTTGACGGCGAACTCGACGATGATCAGATCGGGCTGCACCGCACCGTCGCGGGTGATGTCGCGGTCATAGCGGATGATGCCGAGCTGGCAGGGCGTGCCGCCGACGCCCGCTTTGATGTAGCGGACATGTGCGCCGTGGTCGGGTGTGTACCTTTCGCAGATGGCCTCATAGGTCTTGCGCGCGTAGCACATTTCCTGCGAGGGAACCGCACCCGCGCCCTGTGTGATGGAGCCGCCCAGGAAGGCGATCGTCGTGGGCTTGCCATCGCGGAGCTGCTGTAACACACGCTTGATACGGATGTTGTTGCCGGTGCTCAGGCAGCTGCGGGCGATCATCTCGCCGTAGGCGGGCGTATCGAAAGCCACGGGCGGGTCGGGGTCAACCTCGGGGACTGTGTAGCCGTCGTTCAAGTAGAGCTTGACGGTGGCCGTGGCGATGTCCTTCGGTTTGACGAGCTCGAATAGAAACTCCTGCGGCGTCTCGTCGCTGTCGGACCACTGCTGCTCATCCATGACCATGATGTGCTCGGTGCCATCGGTGGTAATCTTCATGCTGTTGCGGCTGCCGCCGCTGCCCAGTTCCCCGGAGAAGCCGAGGGTAAAGGTCACGACCTTGTCGGGCAGGTCGCCGACGATGCTGACGCCGACGCTGTGCACGAGCTTGCGGAAGCCCTTGGCCGTGCGGAGCATTTCCAGAATGTTCTCATCGTCAATGCCGCCGACCATCTTGGCGAAAGTTACAAGGCGGTCACCATTGATATAAACGGGGTGGCGGCCTACGCCGTCATTGCTCGGCAGGCCGCCGACCGGCTTGTCCAGCAGTACATAAAATCCCGGGCGTTTGGCCGTTGGGTCCTTGGGTGCGATCTTGTCCAACACCGTTTGC
>ENA-UONY01001151-UONY01001151.1-human-gut-metagenome-genome-assembly--contig:-CS9-NODE-1151-length-24149-cov-6.312235_pt1 | contig 24149 bp, 19 predicted proteins | sample MGYA00242465_ERZ724012 | MGnify/ENA metagenome assembly ERZ724012 | reverse complement strand
ACAATCTATCGTTTTCAAGCGGCGCGCTTCAGATAGTTTTTGGAGCTCTTATTTTTTTTGCGGGGTTGTTCCTTGCCGTATGGACAATGCTGCTATTTGCAAAAATAGGCAAAGGCACACTTGCGCCGTGGGCGCCTACTAAAAAATTGGTAGTATCCGGCCCCTACTCGCACGTCCGCAACCCGATGCTCTCGGGGGTAATCATGATGATTATGGGGGAAGCGGCCGTTTTTGCGTCTTTGGGGGTTTTCATCTGGGGAGCCGCATTTTTTATAATAAATACTTTTTACTTCAAATATTCGGAGGAAATCGGGCTCGAAAAGCGTTTTGGGGAAGAGTATGCAAGATACAAAAAAAACGTCCCGCGCTGGATTCCGCGAATTACAAAATGGGAAGATAAATAAAACTTATCTGCATTCTAAAATTTTATTTTTCCAGTTAATTTATTGCCATAAATATCGCAAGATTCTCTGCCAAATGGACTTTCAAGACGCGTAGTATTTGGCAATTACACCATCTGCAATTTACTTCAATTCCATCGCCCCGCTGTAAGACCCGCCGCTGTCAAAAGATTGCGCCGCGTACCAGCCACTCGCCCCGCACGTAAACTTCACTTTGCAATAAGCACTCCCGCGGGGACTCGAACCCCGATTAACGGTACCGGAAACCGTTGCTCTATCCATTGAACTACGGGAGCGTATATTTTCCCGGCTTTTTTGCCTGCGAATTTTGTTGCCCCAAATTCCAAAACATTAAGACTTGTCTTGCAAGCGCAAAAAATTCGGCCATTTTATTTTTTGTCCGAATAATGAATCGCAACATACAATAAAGGCGTTATGGCAGCTAAAATTTTTGCAATCGCTAACCAAAAGGGCGGAGTCGGCAAGACAACCACCGCCGTAAATCTCGCGGCTGGGCTCGCGAGGCGCAGAATCAGAACAGTACTCGTTGACATGGACCAACAGGCCAGCGCCACAAGCGCCCTCGGATACGAAAAATCCCTCGGCGGCAGTCTATACCAAGTTCTCCACGGCGAAGGCTCCGCCCGCGACAAGCTCATTCAGACACAGCGCCAAAACCTATGGCTAATCCCCTCGGAAACCGATATGTCCGCAATAGAGGTCGAGCTGTCTGGCGAGGAAAACTACCTCGTGCGCCTTCGCGACTGCCTGAAACCTTTAAAGGAAAGCGGCGACTTTGACGCCATTGTAATCGACGCCCCGCCGTCGCTCGGCCTACTGTCAATGAATTCGCTCGCCGCCGCGGACTACCTGCTTATCGCCTTGCAGTGCGAATACTTGGCAATGGAGGGCTTGGGGCAAATTATGGGGGTTGTCGAACAGTTGCGCAACGCGGGCATCAGCGACACCCTCGAAGTCGGGGGCGTTATCATGACGATGTACGACTCGCGCACAAACCTCTCGAAGCAGGTGCTCTCAGAGGTTAAAAACTACATGGGCCCCCTCGTTTTCAAGACACTTATCCCGCGCACGGTAAGGCTCGCCGAAGCTCCGAGCTTCGGCAAGACAATATTTGAATACGCGAAATGGAACGAGGGCGCATTCGCATACGAAAAGCTCGCCAAGGAAGTCGATAAACGTTTCGGCCTGCGCCAATAGCCATGGACTTGCCAAAATACATAAAGCGCCTATTCAAGCCCTCCGTCACGCGCCGCGCAAAGGCGATGCGCAAGGCGAAAAAAGCGCGCTCAAAGGCGGCGGAAGCAGCCGAGAATGACTTGTTCTCATCTCTTGAAAAAAGCATTGGGTACAAATTCTCGGACAAATCCCTCCTAAAAGAGTCGCTGACCCACCCCGGCGCGGTCGGTTTTTCCAAAGGGAAAATAAAATCAAACCAGAGGCTCGAATTTCTCGGAGACGCCATTTTGCAGTCTATTATAACCGACACCGTCTTCAAAAAGTTCGGCGAACTCGACGAAGGAGAGCTTACTAAAATACGAATAGCGTTGACCCAGGGGGAATTTTTAAGCGGATTGTCGGAGCACATCGGGATACCCCGCTGCCTGATTTTGCCCAAGGGGTGCGAGTCTCTGCGCGACTCCCAAAGCGCCGCCGAGGACGCCTTTGAGGCCGTAATAGGCGCCATTTACATGGACAGTTCCTTTGAAAAGACCCGCGATGTCGTCCTATCGTGGTACAAGCGCAAGCTCGACGACCTTCCGACGCTCGTCAGCCAGCAAAACCCCAAAGGCGCCCTTCAAGAGCTTGCCGCCAAGCACTGCGACAAAATCGAGTACAAGCTATTGTCCCAAACGGGCCCCGACCACAGCAAAGTATTTGAAGTAGAAGTCCGCATAGGCGGCAAAACTTACGCGAAGGCTTCGGCGAGCTCTAAAAAGTCCGCCGAAACGAAGGCGGCGAGGGCCTCCATAAAGGAATATGCCGCCGAATGCGCGCGGGCTGATTCCGGAAATATTGCGCAAAATTCAAAATCAAAAGCGCCGTCTGCTAAAAAGCAGACATCAAAATTTACCGGCGGCACATTCCCCTTCCCTGAAATCCCACTCCAACAATCCGAGGGAGCGGCAAAGAAAAAAACAAAAAACGGCAAAAAAGAATAGTTTTTTCCGACGCGCAGCCGATAAATATAGATTGGATTCCCAAAGTCAGGCTTTCGCGCCCACTCGAATTGGCGCGCGGCGCGCATTTTGCGCTTCGGTCTGCGGAAATTTCAAAGGTCCATTTATAAAATGAGGGTAGCAAGACCCCAAAAAAATAACTCTTTGTTTTATCCCGACGTGCCTCAGGCGGCGTGGGGATATTTTTGCGCGCGCATTGCGCGTGAAAATCGCGGGAAAATCGTGCTTGCGGTGCTCGATTCCGCCGCGGAATGCGAGTTTTTCTACCCAAAATTAAAGTACTTTTTAAGCCTCGACGGAAAGCCTTTCGACGTCAGAATGCTGCCGGAACCCCCGCCAAGCTCATCGAGCGACGCGGCCGGATTCGACATCGCGTGCGAGCGCGTTGGAACATTGAGGGCAATGGCCGCCGCTGGGGAGTCGGACAGGCAGACTTTTGTAATCGCCACGGCAGAGTCGCTCTTCGCGCCCGCGCCAAACCCCGGGCTTGCGTCGTCAATCGCGATATCGCGGGGCGTAAAAATCTCGCCGGCTGCGCTGCGCGAAAACCTTGTAAAATTCGGGTACTACAACGAAACTTTGTGCGAGGCGCCGGGGCAGTTCGCCGTGCGCGGCGGAATTGTAGATGTCTATCCCGTCTCGGCGGACGCGCCGGTCAGAATCGACTTCTTCGGCGACGAAGTAGATTCTGTCAGAAAATTCGACCCCGACACTCAGCTTGCGGACCAAAAAATAGATTCGGTTTCGATAGACCCCGTGCCGGAAATCAACGGCGCGCAATCCTCGTGGAACGCGTGCGACTACCTTCCAAAAGGCGAACCCGCCGCATGTTTTTTTTTCGAGCCCTCAGCGATAGCCGCGCGCTCGCCCGAACTATTTCTCGAGCCAGAAGATTTGGCGCACGCGCACCGCGGCTTCGGCGAAGTTTTCGATAGAATCGCCGACTCTTTCGTCGCGGTATCGTCTCTCGACACTCCGTCTGAATCGTTTTGCGAGTGCGAAAAAAAGAGTTTTCCGGCGGGCTCGATTGCCGAAGTCGCAGCCATATCGGACGAGAGCGCAATAGGCGGCGACAGGTTTGAGTCCGAGACAAAAAGCCGCGAAAGGTTCGCCGAAAGGCTCGCTAAATGGGGGGAAGAGGGCATCGACATTTTGATAGCCTCGGAGGGCGAAGGCGACGAAAGGCTCGCGCGCGGAATATTCGAGGCGGCGGGAAAAACTTTTAAGGGAAAGTTTGTAGCGGGCGGATTCGGAGAGGGCTTTATAATACCCGACTTCGCAGGCAGGCGCCCGGATTGGAAAATTCTTTCCGAAAACGCAAAGGGCGTCGTCTTTGCTGGCCCGCGCGAAATTTTCGGGAGGCGGCAGAAAACGCGGCTCGAACCGCGGCGAAGAATGTTGTCGCGGCGCGCGCAAGTTGACCAGCTCCTCGATTTTTCCGAGCTTTGCGAGGGCGACTACGTCGTCCACCTCGGGCACGGAATATGCCGCTACCACGGCGTGACCAAGCTTGAGACGGGCGGCAAGAGCGAAGAAGTCATTAAGCTTGAATTTGAAGACTCCGCCACGCTGTATTTGCCGCTCCACAAATCTTATCTGCTAAGCCGGTACATCGGTCTAGACAAGCGCCACCCTAAACTCTCGCGGCTCGACTCAAAATCGTGGACAAGAATAAAGACCTCCGCCGAACTCGCCGCGCTCGACTACGCCGCCGAGCTCCTTGAGATGCAATCCCGTCGCGAAATTTCAAAGGGGTACGCCTTCCCAGAGGACGACGACTGGCAGAGGGAATTTGAAGACGCATTTGAATTTGCCGAGACGCCCGACCAGCTCCGCGCCGCCGCGGAAGTCAAGGCCGACATGGAGTCCGACAAGCCTATGGACCGCCTTCTTTGCGCCGACGTCGGCTTCGGGAAGACGGAAGTCGCAATGCGCGCCGTTTTTAAATGCGCGATGGGCGGAAAGCAGGCGGCAGTCCTCTGCCCGACAACAGTTCTTTGCCAACAGCACTTCATGAATTTTCGGGAGCGGTTCGGGGGGTATCCGATAGTAGTGGAAATGCTCTCGCGCTTCCGCACAAAGGCGGAGGCCGACAAGATAAGAAAACAGCTCGCCGCGGGCGAGATAGACGTGCTGATAGGGACGCACGCCATGCTGTCTGACTCCACCGTCTTTAAGGACTTGGGCCTTCTTGTAATCGACGAAGAGCACAGGTTTGGGGTCAGGCACAAAGAGAAAATAAAAAAGCTTAAAACCGGCGTCGATGTGCTTTCGATGAGCGCAACACCAATCCCGCGCACGCTCTACTTTGCAATGATGGGCGCGCGCACTATGAGTCTAATGGAGACCCCTCCAAAAAACAGATTCCCGGTCGAAACCATTGTGAGGGAGTATTCCCCCGAAACTGTAAAAGAGGCGATAGAGCGCGAAGTCTCCCGCGGGGGACAGGTTTTTTATCTGCACAACCGCGTCAAGACAATCCACCAGACCGCCGAAGGGCTGCGGGCGATGTTCCCGAATCTGAGAATAGGCGTCGGGCACGGGCAGATGTCGGAGCATGCGCTCGAAAAGCTGATGTCAGATTTCATTGGGGGGAAATACGACGTGCTCGTCTGCACTACAATAATAGAGTCGGGGCTCGATATTCCAAACTGCAACACTATTATAATAGAGGGCGCCGACAAATTCGGGCTCGCCCAACTCTACCAGCTCCGCGGGAGGGTCGGAAGGTTCACGAGGCGCGCGTATGCGTGGCTGTTGCTGCACAGGCATGCGGCGCTCGTCGAGAGCGCTCGAAAGAGGCTCGGGGCTATACGCCAGTACAACAAGCCCGGCGCCGGATTTAGAATCGCAACCCGCGACTTGCAGCTGCGCGGTTGCGGAAACCTGCTCGGCGCCAAGCAGAGCGGCCACATTGCGGGGGTCGGATTCGACCTGTATTGCGCGCTCTTAAAGCGCGGAATCGCGCTTCTTCGGGGCGAGAAGACTTCCGGAGTGCTCCGCGCAAACGTCAACTTCGACTTCATACACCTTGGCGAGGGCGAAAAATTCTCGGTGGACGTCTCACAGGCCGACAACTATTTTCAGGAAATAAGAATGAGGGAAATATCCGGCAACAACTCTGAGGTTGTCGGGGCGTATATTCCCGAAAGCTACATACCGCAAACCCAGCTTAGAATCGACCTGTACCGCAGGCTCTCCATGTCCTCCACCAAAAAAGAGCTCGACGCGCTAATGTTCGAGACAAAAGACCGCTTTGGGCCAATCCCCGACCCGTTAAAATTCTGCTTTTACATGGAGCGCATAAGAATAATAGCCGAGACGTCGGGAGTCTTGGGAGTTGAGACGCAGGGCGCCCAACTGAAAGTTTTGCTGCCCGGCCCAGGCGGGGGAGAATATTTCAGGCTAAACGGGCATTTTCCCATCTTGACGAAACGCCGCGCCGTCGCCAAACTTCAAGAGATTGAAAAATTTTTGACATACACCCTTCCCAGCATAAGGAAAAAATGAAAGACACATTTAAGACGATAGCGTTCATTGCGGCCGCAGTATTTGCGGCATCGGCTTCCGCGCAGGGGCTGCTCGGCAACGCAGGCACCCAGGAAACGGGCTCCAACGGGATTCTCGCGGTTGTGGAAGACCGCGTAATTACGCGCGACGAAGTTATGAGGGAAGTCGCCCCGTTCATTCCGCAGATACGCCAAAAGTCGCTTTCGGAGTTTGAATTTAATAAGAGGGTAAGCGACTACATCAGGGAAATCGTCCAAAATATGGTTGACCGCGAGTTAATCGTAAAAGAATTCCGCGAAAGGGGCATGTCAATACCGCAGAGCTTTTTGGACTCGCACTTTGAAGACTACATAAAGAAGGAATTTAACGGCGACCGCGCCGAATTTATAAAATTTTTGCAGGCGCAGGGAAAAACCATAAAGCAGTTCAAGCAAGACCAGGAAAAGGATTTGATAGTAGGCTACATGCAAAATGAGAAACGCCAAACTGTCGCCGAAATAAGCCCCAAAAAAATAAAGGAATACTACGAGGCAAACAAGTCCAAATGGTACACTCCCGCAAGCGCAAAAATTAGCCTCATTACTTTAAAGAGCGGCAGAAATGCGACTCTTGAAGACAACAGGAAGCTCGCGAAAGAGATAGTCGCAAAATACAATGCCGGAGAAAAATTCTCAGACCTTGCGCGCAAGTACAGCAAAGACGACAGCTCTGCAAAAGGCGGCGAATGGGGCTGGTACAAAAAGGGCGAGCTCAATCCCCTGCTCGACAAGCAGGCGTTTTCAATAGATGCGGGCAAAATAACCGAGCCTGTCGAAATCGGCGACATGATTTTCATTTTAAAAGTGGAAGAAAAAAAGCCGGACGGCATAAGCCCTATCGACGACGTTCGCGAACAGATAGAATGGACTATTGCAGAGCAGAACGGAAGGGCAATGTATCAAAAATGGGTCGAAGGACTCCGCAAAAAGGCTTTTGTAAAATACTATAAATAATTGCAATGCGCCCTGCCTTCTTGGCGGGGCACTTTTTTTTCGCATTTCCGGAAAAACCGGCGCGCGATAGTTTTTCTTCCAGACCGGCATTTGGCTTTGCAAACATGCTCTTGCAAAGCTCTTTTTTATGTTTTTGAAAAAATGCTTTCAATTCCGCACGCCATAGATAGACAAGCAATGCGCGCGCAATAATTAAACACAATACCGGGAATCAGCCAGCCTGTTTTTCCCAACGCGCATGCACCGCGATTAAATCTAAAAAGCTTAGGTGACGCAAAGTGATTCCGCCCGCGCATGAACTGCGATTAAATCGAATAAACTTATGCGCCAGAAAAGAAATTTTACTCGGCAAACACCCCTGTGCTCCAGCATGCAAAATAACCATCGTAAAATTTGTTTTTTCTGGACTCTATAATGTAAAGATTATTAAATAAATTCATGAAGACGTATTTTTCAAAAGTTGACAAAGCGGCCTTTGAGGGGGAAATCGACTCAAAAAAGACTGGCCTTTTTATATTAAAAAACGACAACGGGCTTGAATTGTCGGTGACGAACTTCGGCGCGCGCGTGGTGGAACTTTTTGTGCCCGACCGCAACGGAGATTTTGCCGATGTCGTCCTCGGGCACGCTTCGCTCGACAAATACGTAAACTTTCCCGGCGAGAGGTTCTATGGAGCTACAATCGGCCGTTTCGGCAACAGAATCGCGGGTGGAAAATTCACCCTAAACGGAAAGGAATACACCCTTCCGCAAAACGACGGCAACAACTGCCTGCACGGCGGCATAAAGGGATTTGACATGAAAGTCTGGGACATTCTTGAAATAGCCCCCGACATGCTGAAATTCGGGCTTGTATCTCCCGACGGCGACCAGGGTTTCCCCGCCGAGCTGAAAGTGACCATGACCTACCGCCTGACTTCCGACAACCGCTTTGAGGTGGAACACTTGGCCGAGTCGGACGCCGACACAGTCGTGAACCTCACCCACCATTCATTCTTCAATCTGCGCGGCGAAGGCAACGGCGATGTAAACGCGCACATAATGCAAATAAACGCCGACAAATACACGCCCGTAAAATCCGACCTCATACCTACTGGGGAAATAGCGGATGTATCCGGAACGCCCTTCGACTTCCGCTCGCCGACGCCCATAGGCGCGCGCGTCAACGACGAGAACGAGCAACTTGCGCGCGGGCGCGGATACGACCACAACTGGGTTCTCAACCGCAAGATACCGGAGGCTCTTGAATTTGCGGCGAAAGTCTTAGAGCCCGATAGCGGAAGGGTTCTCGAAGTCTATACGACCGAGCCCGCAATGCAGTTCTACGGCGGGAACTTCCTCAACGGCGAGATGGGCAAGAACGGCAAGCCGTACATTTATAGAGGCGCATTTGCGCTTGAAACGCAGCATTTCCCGGACAGCCCCAACCAGCCGGAATTTCCATCGACACTCCTGAGGGCGGGCGAAAAATACTGCCACGTTTGCTCGTACAATTTCTCTGTCGAGTAATGGAAGGAACTATTTTTTCAATCGAGGAATTCGCCGTCAACGACGGCCCCGGAATACGCACGACAGTCTTTTTAAAAGGCTGCCCGCTGCGTTGCCAGTGGTGCCACAACCCCGAGGGAATTTCATTTGAGCCGCAAATTCTCAAAAAGAAAAACGGCGTAGAGGAGATGTGCGGGGAAAAAATCTCCGCCAAGGCTCTCGCCGACAAGCTGTTGCGCAACGAAAAAATCTTCAAGATGAACGAGGGAGGGGTCACCTTCACTGGCGGGGAGCCCCTTGCACAGGCGCAGTTTCTGTTTGAAACAATGAGGCTGCTTAAAGATAGAGTGCATATCGCGATAGAAACGAGCGGATTCGCCAAAGCTTCGGTATTTAAAGAGGCAGTAGGATTGGCAGACCTGATTCTCATGGACAACAAGTCGTGCGACCCGCAAGTCCACAAGAAGTTTACGGGAGTTGACAACAATCAAATACTCGAAAATTTAAGATTTTTGTGCCGGGCAGACACCGATTTTATAGTGCGCGTTCCGCTGATACCCGGAGTGAACGATACTCTCGAAAATATGGAAGCGCTGTCGGAGATTTTAAAAGGGGCAAAACGGCTCAAAAGAGTGGAACTTTTAAGGTATAATAAAATTGCAGGCGCAAAATATTATATGCTTGGCAAAAAGTATTCTCCGGATTTTAATACAAGTATTCAACCTGATATACACGATACTTTTACAGCCAATTCAATTCCATTTATAGTGTTATGAACGAGCGTATAGAAAACTTAAAAAAATATACAACCATAGACAAGTCCCACCGCAAATACCGCAAGAGCTCGGCCGAAGCGGGGCTTGCCGAATTGCCTGAAGATTTCAGAGCCTCCGGAATGGGATTTCAGGAGAGGGCCGGCAATATGCTCGCCGCTTTCCTCGACGCGGAAACTCCGGTAATACTCCCCGAAGAAAAAATAGTATTCACCCGCACTATAAAAGATATTCCCGACTACGTGACTCCATCAGAATGGCAGGATATCCGCAAGTCGCACTTCGTACACGAGAAGGGAGAAGTATTCAACATATCTGCGGACTTTGAAGGAATACTCAATAAGGGACTTGAAGCCAGAAGGTTGGAGGCCGAAAAGCTCGCCGCTTCATCGGAAGGAGAGACAAAAATTTTCGCGGAATCGGTAGAAAAAGTTCTCGCCGCCCTGCAAAGGCTGATTGGCAGATACGCCGACGCCGCCGAAAAGCTCGGCAAGGACGATATCGCAAAAACGCTCCGCGCCGTGCAGAAAAATCCCGCAAGCTCTCTCCGCGAAGCCTTGCAGCTCCTCAGAGCCGTCCACTTTGCAATATGGGCCTCCGGCAGCTACCACAACACGCTCGGTAGGCTCGACCAATACCTGTATCCGTTCTATAAATCCGACGTCGAGTCCGGCAAAATTTCCAAAGACGAAGCCTTTGAGCTGCTCGAAGAATTCTTCCTCGCCTGCAACCGCGACAGCGACCTATATCCGGGAATGCAGCAGGGCGACAACGGACAAAGCCTCGTCCTCGGCGGCCGCGATCCCTCGGGGAAACGCGCTTTCAACGAACTGTCGGAAATGGCGCTTAAAGCCAGCTACGAACTCGCACTCATCGATCCCAAAATAAACATACGCGTCGATTCAGAAACACCGATAGAAATTTTTGAGATGGGCTCGCGCCTGACAAAAATAGGGCTCGGGTTCCCCCAATACTCGAACGACGACGTCGTAATCCCGAGCCTCGTTGAGAAGGGCTACGATCTCGCCGACGCTTGCGAGTACGTAGTTGCCGCATGCTGGGAATTTATAATCCCAAAATGCGCGCTCGACATTCCGAATATCGACGCCGTGTCGCTCGCAGACTGCGTAAACTCTTGCGTGCCGGACCTCGAAACATGCGCCTCGTTCGAGGACTTCTACGAGCTCGTCGAGCGCGAAATACGCCGCCGCGCCGACGCAATGGTCCAGAAGCACAAAAATATCTTTATGAAGCCCTCGCCGATAATGTCGGCATTCTCCGTCGGGGCGCTCGAAAACGGGCACGACATTTCCCTCGGAATGAAATACAACAATTACGGGGTCCACGGAACTGGAGTCGCCACGGCGGTCGATTCGCTCGCGGCGATAAAAAAGTATTGTTTTGACGAAAAATCCGTCGGAAAGCGCGAGCTTATCAACGCGCTCAAAAACGATTTTGAAGGCAACGAAAAGCTTCTGAAAAAACTGCGCTATGAAGCGCCAAAAATGGGCACCGACGACGACTTTGCGGACGATATTGCAACTAAGCTTCTCGACTCTTTTGCGGCGGCGTTTAAGGATAAGAGGAACGAGCGCGGCGGCTGCTACCGCGTTGGCACGGGGTCTGCAATGTTTTACATCGCCCACGCCACGGGCCTCGGCGCAACTGCCGACGGCAGGAGAAAGGGCGAAGTGCTCCCGGCAAACTATTCGCCTTCGCTTTTCATGAAGCAAAAAGGCCCGATTTCAGTCGTAAAATCCTTCGCGAAGCCGCATCTTAAAAACGTCGCAAACGGCGGGCCGCTGACGCTCGAATTCGACAGCTCCGTTTTCAGGAACGACGAATCCATAAAAAAGCTCGCAATGCTCGTGCGGACTTTCATAAAGCTCGGCGGCCACCAACTCCAGCTCAACACAATCGACAGAGACAAGCTGCTCGACGCCAAAGTCCACCCCGAAAAATATCCGCACTTAATAGTTAGAGTGTGGGGTTGGAGCGGATATTTCGTCGAACTCGACGAATGCTATCAAGACCACGTCATAAGAAGGATAGAGTTCTCACTCTAATTGCGGAAAAATTTATGGAAAAAGCGAAGAAATTCATGTTTTACGTCGCGTTTGTCGCGTCGTTGGGCGGCTTCCTGTTTGGCTTCGACACAGTGGTTGTATCGGGGGCGGAAAAGGGAATACAAAATTACTATCAGCTCTCGGGCTGGCTGCACGGATTCACAATGGCGGTGGCCCTTTTCGGGACTATCGCGGGAGCCCTTTTCTGCGGCAGGCCAGCCGAAAAATTCGGTAGGCTCGCAAGTCTGAAAGCCATCGCATATTTGTATCTATTTTCCGCCCTCGGCTGCGCATTCGCTACAAACTGGTGGATTTTGATTTTCTTCCGCTTTATGGGCGGTGTGGCAGTTGGCGCGTCTAGCGTCGTGGGGCCGATGTACATAGCGGAAATTGCCCCGGCGGATTGGCGCGGCAGATTCGTCGCGTTCTTTCAGTTCAATATCGTTCTCGGGCTCGTGACGGCGTACATTTCAAACTGGTGGCTAAGCGGGCTTCAGCTCACAGACGACTGGCGGTGGATGCTCGGCGTTCTCGCCCTGCCGTCCGTGCTGTTCGCCGCCTTGCTCTATACGATACCTGAGAGCCCGAGATGGCTCGTGCTGATGGGCAGAGACTCGGACGCCGGAAGTGTTCTCAGCAGAATAGGCGATTCCAACGTCACTGCGGCACTAAACCAGATAAAGGACTCCATATCGCAGACGGAAATCTCGGAGCCTCTATTCCAAAAAAAATACTGGAAGCCGATTCTAATCGCGTTTTTCGTTGCAACATTCAACCAGCTCTCCGGCATAAACGCAATAAACTACTACGCGCCGAGAATACTCGAAGCGGCGGGCGTCTTCCGCGAATCGGCTCTATTGCAGTCGATTTTCATCGGAATGACAAACCTCATATTTACCATGCTCGGAATGGTTGTTATCGACAAATTTGGGCGCAAAAACCTGCTGTATATCGGCTCTGTCTTTATGACTATCGCGCTGCTTTCCGTGGCGGCGGGCTTTAAGTACGAGTCTCTTGGCGGATATTATATGTTGTTCTCGCTGATGCTGTATATTGCGGCGTTTGCGATGTCTCTCGGAGCCGTAATATGGGTTCTAATATCGGAGGTTTTCCCGACGAGCGTGCGCGCCAAAGGGCAGGTTTTCGGAAGCATGACGCACTGGGCGTGGTGCGCGATACTTACATGGGTATTCCCCACCCTCGTAGAGAGCGGATTGTCCGTGCCGACCTTCTGCTTCTTTGCGCTTATGGCGGCTCTCACCTTTGTATTTGCTCTAAAACTTCCGGTGACAAAAAACAAGTCGCTCGAAGAAATCCAAAAGGAACTTACCAGCCAATAGAGCCTTTCGCCGCGCGCCGCACTCCGCTCTTTTGCAAAGAGCGCGTAGTGGAAAAAACGATAAAAAATCCGAGGTTCGGCGCAGAATACGCGGTAAATGAAATCGGCGCGCGGGGCGAAAAAATGATAAGATCCACAGCGCAAAACAAATTGGAAATGAAATACGCGCGGGGCAAAACGTTCCGCGCTTTTTTTTGAAAACTAATCGGAAGCAAAATAATCTTTTTGGAGTTTAAACCTATTAGCGTAGCTGTCACATAAATAAAAAACTTTCCATTCCGACGCGAAATTTATCGGTGCTTTTGGCGTCAATTCTCCACAATAAAAAAAGCCCGCGCACCGAAGCAAAATTTATCGGCATTTTCCCCGAAGCGATACGCCGACGCGCCGACGCATAAGAAACCCGACAATTCTAATTTAGCCTCTCCAAAAAGAGCTCTATCGACCGTATTCCCGCCGACAGTTTTTTCTTATCGTTGCCGTCGGAGGTATTGGATATTTCCGAACGGAGGGTTGCAAGATACCTTTCAAGGCGCTCTTTGCGGGGCATTTTCCAGCATATTTTCCGTTCATCTGTTTCAAGTTCCTCTTTGCCCAATCTTTCCAGAGCGTAGGTATGCTCAAGCCTATCGGCAAGCTCGCGGTGCTCGGGCTTTACAAATGTCTCAATTACGCTTCCGCCGCCCGGCAAGCTGCGCTTAGTTGTTACAAAAATATCTTCCCTTTTGAGATTCAATTTTTTTAGGTATCGGCTGTCGTATGCGGCGCATTGAAGGCCCGGGTAATATCCCTCGCACACCACGATAAAATTTTCGGAAAACATGGAGAAATCGCGCATTTGACCATTTGTATCCGTAAGCCCTATAAAATTGCTATCCACGACGGGAAAGAGTTTTGGATTTTTTGAGGATAAAACCATTGCGTTTGCGATAGGTTCTCCCGTTTGTGCGTCTATCGCCGCAAGGCGGTTTTCTACGCACCCCAAAAGCGGTATAATTAATAGTGCGCAAAGCGCGCATTTTAAAATCCTATTTGTTTTTCCGTTCATATTTTATGGCACAGAATGAAAAACATAAAATAACTTTATCCAGCACGCCCATATTTACAATAAAAATTGCCTATTCTGCGCGCAAAGCTACATATGCACGCATACTTCACACATTGCCCGGCATGGCTCAAAAAAAGCAATAAAGTCCACACATTAAACTCCACTGCGCGGCAAGAATCAAAAACGGTGTACACCGTAAATTGCCCCTGTTTCCCGGAAGGCCGCAAAGAAGAAAAATACGCGGCTAATCTATAAAAAATTCTCCCCGCCTGCTCTTTTTTCCCGCGCAAAAATTAGCAAAATCCGCAATGCCAACGACCCGAAGCAAAAGCAATAGTCTTGACACGCCGCCTTCTTTTAAAATCCTTGTACAATTTACTGTAATATAATAATGAGCGAAATTTCAAAAGCATACAACCCTTCGGAAGTGGAGGACAAATGGTATAAAGTCTGGGTGGAATCCGGCTGCTTCAAGGCTAAAAAAGATTCCAACGCCGAGCCGTTTTCAATAGTCATTCCCCCGCCGAACGTCACGGGCGTGCTTACGATGGGCCATGTCCTAAACAACACAATTCAGGACATTCTTGTACGCCGCGCCCGCCAGCTTGGGAAAAACGCCGTATGGATACCCGGCACCGACCACGCGGGCGTCGCAACGCAGACAAAAGTCGAGGCGTATCTGCGCAAGGAAAAGAAAACCTCCGCAAGAGAGCTCGGCCGCGAAAAATTTATAGAAATCGCCAAACAGTGGCGCGACAAGCACGGCGGCATAATCATTGAGCAGCTGAAAAAACTCGGAGCCTCGTGCGACTGGGACAGGCTCGTTCACACTCTCGACGACGACTACTCAAAAGCCGTCCTCACAGCGTTCGTAAAGCTCTTTAAAGAAGGCTACATCTACCGCGGCAAGCGAATGGTAAACTGGTGCCCCGTAAACCTCACAGCCCTGTCCGACGAAGAAGTCATAATGACCCACTGCAAAAGCAAGCTCTACAAAATGAAGTACGAGCTCGCCGAACAGCCGGGAGTTTTTCTGCAAATTTCCACAACCCGCCCGGAAACCATTATGGGCGACACGGCCGTCGCCGTAAATCCGAAGGACGAACGCTACACGCCCACCTCATCGGCAAGCACGCAATCCGCCCCTTCCCGCGCGCGGAAATTCCGATTATCGGCGACGAATACGTGGATATGACATTCGGAACGGGCGTATTGAAAGTCACCCCCGCTCACGACCCAGCCGACTTTGAAATAGGCCAGCGCCACAACCTCGAAGTAATCGACGTAATGAACCCCGACGGCACAATGAACGCGCTTGCGGGAAAAGATTTCGAGGGGCTCGACAGGTTCAAGGCGCGCGAGCTCGCCGTAAAAAAGCTCGACGAACTCGGGCAGCTCGTCGCCGTGGAGGATTACGAAAACAATATCGGATACTCCGAGCGCGGAAACGTTCCGATTGAGCCGCGCCTGTCCGACCAATGGTTCATGCGCTATCCGAAAGTCAAGGAGGCAAAGGCGGCGGTCGAATCGGGAGCAATAAAATTCTGGCCCCAGCGTTGGGAAAAAACCTACACGCACTGGCTCGACAATATCCGCGACTGGTGCATCTCTCGCCAAATCTGGTGGGGGCACAGGATTCCCGTGTGGTATAAGAAGGGAGTGGAAAACCCCGACATCAACAATCCGGACGAAGTGCACGTTTCGGTCGAAGGGCCGTCGGATCCCGAAAACTGGGTGCAGGACGAGGATTCCCTCGACACTTGGGCAAGCTCGTGGCTCTGGCCCTTCGCAACAATGGGCTGGCCTGACAAAGAAAAAATGCGCGAACTTCAAATGGATAAATTCTACCCGACAACCGACCTCGTCACGGGGCCCGACATCATATTCTTCTGGGTCGCGCGAATGATTATGGCGGGGCTGGAATTTCTGCCGGGCACGATGAGCTCGCGCATTCCGTTCAAAAACGTGTATTTCACGGGAATTATCCGCGACATGCAGGGGCGCAAGATGTCCAAGAGCCTCGGCAATTCCCCCGACCCGCTCGACATCATTTCCCGCTACGGCGCCGACGGCTTGCGCTTCGGCGTCATGAACTGCGCGCCGCAAGGCCAAGACATACTTTTCAGCGAGGAAAGAGTCGAGCTCGGAAGGAACTTCTGCAACAAGCTCTGGAATGCATGCCGCTTCAGGCAGATGGCGGGGGCGACGGCGGACAACTCGTCGATTAAGGCGATTGCAAAGCGCATAAATCCCGCGAAGCTCGACGCGAACGACCACTCTATTCTCGTAAATCTGCGCAAGTGCGCGGAAAATGTCGCGCGCGACTACCAAGCGTACCAATTCAACTCCATCACCCAGGAAATCTACGCATTTTTCTGGAACGACTTCTGCGGCTGGTACCTCGAAGTTTCAAAGGCGAGAATGGCGGACGAATCGGCAAAAGATACCGTTCTGGCCGTCCAAGACTTGTGCCTGCGCCAAACATTGCTGCTACTGCACCCCTTTACGCCGTTTATTACGGAGGAGCTTTGGCACAGCATGGGCTTTGGAAAAGACGGAGATTTCATTCAAAACCAGTCGCCCGAGTTTGACGAAGAAAGCCTCGGATTTATGCTCGACGAATCCGCGGCGGAATCAGTAGAGAAGCTCAAAGACTTTGCCACAAAGGCGCGCGCGCTAAAAGCGCAGGCGAAACAGGCTTCCCGCAAGGATTCAAAACTTAGGGTTGTCTGCGACTCCGACAGTTCTAAAAAACTCCTAACCGACAATATTGAGAACCTCATGAAGCTCGTGGGCGCCTCGGAGATAAGCGTTGTTGAATCTTTCGACGGCCCCGCCCAGATAACGGAGCTCGGCACAGTCTATATAGACGTAAGCGGCGCCGACGCAAGCCCGGAGGACATCAAGAGATTGGAGAAAGAGCTGGAAAAATTAACCGGCGTCGAGAAGGCGACAGTCGCGCGCTTGGCGAACGAGGCGTTTGTTTCAAAGGCGCCGCCGAAGGTCATCGAGGGCGCAAAAAAACAGCTGGAAGACTGCCGCGCGAAAATCGCTGAAATTTCAAAGCTTTTAAAGCGTTAGGCAAATTCGGGGCGTTCGGAAATCGAACAGCCCCGAATCTTTTCATGGACTACATAGCAGAAGAAATTTTTAAGGACAAAACGCCCGACTCAAAAGCCTTGCTATTGCACGGATTCAAGCGCAAAGGTGGCGCGTTTGTACGCGAATACGAGATTCTCGGCGGGCAATTTGTCCTTTCCGTAAAAATATCGACAGACGTATCTACAAAACTCACCGAAGAAGAATTTGGAGACGAATACACCCTTCATCTCGTCCCCAATGCCACCGGGGATTTTGTCGGGAAAATAAGGGACGCCTACAAAAAAATACTATCGGAAATAGCCGAAGAATGTTTTGAAAGAAACGCGTTTAAATGCGAGCAGACGAAGAAAATAATCTCCCACATATCTAAAAAATACGGCGACGAACCGCAATTTCTGTGGGAAAAATATTCAGACTGCGCAGTTTTCCGCAGAAAGAGCAGCGGAAAGTGGTATGGAGTCCTCCTTACGGTAGGAAAAGACAAACTCATTCCCGGCTCTTGCGGGAAAGTTGAGATAATTGACCTTAGAATCGACCCTTCTTCGCCCGCCGCCAAAGAAAAAAAATACATGCCGGCATACCACATGAACAAGACAAGGTGGATAACCGTAATTCTCGACGGATCCGTATCTACGAGGGAAATTTACAGGCTGATTGACGCAAGCTACGAGCTCGCCGACGCAAAAACTTCCGCGCGCAGACAGCGTTAATTGAAGCTTTCAAGTGCAGAATGCCGCAATTCCGCGTTTCATGCCGCAATCCCGAGCGCTTGCACAAAATCACGATTCGCGCTCCTCGACTTTCTCCCAAATGCGCGCCGCCTTTCTATTTACTGCGCAACCTTATTTACGCCGATATAGCCCCTTTGGCAAGCGCGACCATCGGGAAGTAATGGCAATAGTTCCCGTACCTTAGCATAAACCCGCGCGACAATTCTTTTCCTTGCGGAAGCGGCTTGCCGTTTTTTATGTCAAGCTTTGCGCCAAGTCCGTACCCTGGGAACCCTGTGCCGGTGTACTCCTCTTCAAGCCACGTGCCGTCCTTTGTCTGGGTATCCCTTAAAAATTTCAATCCCATGCCTATTTCTTTTGAGTAGCCAGAATCGAACGACATCAAGCCTATCAGCGCCCAAGCCGTCTGCGACGCAGTAGATTTTGATGCGCTCCCTGGCGTCATGTACGTCGAGGCGCTTTCCCCCCAGCCTCCGTCTTTGTTTTGGATTCCGGCAAGCCAGTCCAGCGCCTTTTTAACCACAGGAGAGGACGAATCGAAGCCGACGGCCTTCAAAGCACTAAGTGCGCACCATGTCCCGTAGATATAATTTATTCCCCATCTGCCAAACCATGAGCCGTCGCTTTCCTGTTCGCTCAAAATAAATTTAACGGCCGCTTTTATACCCGCATTGTCTTTTGGAACGCCGCACGCGACGAGCGCCTCGACCACGTGGGCAGTGACATCAACGCTTGGAGGGTCGAGCACTTCGCCGAAGTCGCAGAAAGGAATTTTTGTAATGAGAGACTTGTCGTTATTTTTATCGAATGCGCCCCAGCCCCCGTTTCTGGACTGCATCGCCTCAAGCCACGATATCGAGCGCTTTATCGCCCCGTCAACGCGCCTACCGCGCGCGTCGCCCTCAGGAAGCAGCTTTCTAAATTTTTCGAGGGCTATCATGGCGACAGCGGTGTCGTCGATATCCGGATAAAACTTGTTCGCACGCTGGAACGACCATCCGGTAGGCTCCACGTTGCGCCCCAATTTTTCCGACCAATCTCCGTAGGTCTTATTTTCGTTTTCAAGCAGGTAATCCACAGCCTTTAAAATTCTTTCGTCGTCCGCGCCGACCCCCGCGTCGAGGAGTGAGTTTAGGGCGAGCATTGTATCCCAAACGGGGCTTTCGGTTGCCTTTACGCGCGTCCCCTTTTCGGTTTTTTCAGTCCAGTGTAGGTTTAGTGCGTTTATTGCGGCGGCCATATTTTTCTGTTTTGGGAAAATCCAAGTATGTGCATTGCAATAATCGCGTAAATCCACGGAGGCTGGATACCGCCCCAGAAACCGTCGTCGTCCTGGTGTTTCAGAATCCAATTCATGGCGGAATTCATGCTTTTGCGCCTAAACGAAGTGTCCGCCATTTTCTCGTTGTAGAAGTGGATTATTTTATCGGTCAGCAGAAATATGTCGGAGAGCGAAAATTTTGACGGTGTGCTGGTTTCTATTTTGGGATAGATTCGACCGTTTGGGAAAAGCTCGTCGGCGCGCAATTCGTCCGGAAGCCTTTTTACGGGGCGCATTGATGCGACAACCGCAAGCGGCATAATTGTCGCGCGCGCCCACGAAGAAAAATTGTATATGTTAAACGGAAACCATTTAGGAAAGCATATAATTTCAGGCATTAGGGCCGGAGTTTTTTTCCAATCCCATTCGCCGAAGAGCGCGAGCCAATATTTTGTAAACACCCTTATATTGTTTATCCAGTTGTTTTCCAAGAGCCACAGGCGCGCGGATTTCATAAAGGACAGGTTTTTATTAAATCCAGATATCCTAAGCGCAAAATAACATTCGAGAGTCGTATTTACGTCGCCGTTTTCGGAATTTCTGTAAACGTCCCAACTGCCGTCCTCCCTCTGCGAATTTATTATATATTTTATAATCGACTCCTCCTGCCCGCTTTTTATGCCGCAAAATTTTGAGGCCATGAGCCATTGGGCCTCCATGCAGCAGTTTGTCTCGAGCTCAGCATTCCAGTAGCCGCCATCGCACTGTTTTGAAAGAAGCCATTTTACGGCGCTTTTAATATGTGTGTCGGAATCGTTTTTCATGAATAAAAAAGAGCAGTTGCTCTTTTTTTGTCAACATAAAAATAAGCAGTTGCTCTTTTTTTTAAAAAACAGGGCTTGTATCATCTCAAGGCACGCCATGATTTTTCTTCGTCCGCAGCATATCCCGCGGGGCTTTCAATTTTATATTTCTGCGGCGCGCGAGCTGCAAAAATGAAACGCCTAAATTTAGCCTTTCCGCCGCCGCATCGTACAGGCTCAAAAATGCAGAAATTTAGCCTTTCCGCCACCGCATCTCTTAGGCAAAAGTCGGGAACTTATGCCGCCCCCCAGCACTTCGCAAGCGCAAAAATTTTCCTCTATCCGTATTTATCCAAACCGAAAAATTATAAAATCCCCGCGCTCCGCAAATTATGCAATGCGATAATCTCGCCCCGTACCCGCAATTCATTATTTATCTATCCAGCCGATTTATTCAAAATCCACGCGCAAGTTTAAAATTCGCACGCCGAAACACAAAAAAACCCGGACAATATATCCGGGATTTCTAAAAATTCATTTTTATAAATAGGCGCGCACCCCATTTCCAGCCCGGCAGTCACCGGGCTAAATATGGAGCGCATCACGCCCAAGATTAACTTCACTACGCTCCGGGCGGCGGCGGAGGTGGTGGCGGATTGCCAATCATGCGCTTCATCATCTCCTGCACCTCGGGATCCTGAATCAATTTCGTCTTTTCGGCATCGTTTAACTTGCCGTCGCCGTCGGCGTCGTACTTCTTTATGAGAGCCTCGCGTTTTTTTCGGGCTTCGTCGAACATGGCGCGGCGCTCCTCGCGGCTGAGCTTGCCGTCGCCGTCCTTGTCGAACTTGGCAAGAATCTCCTTCGGGGGTACGAAGTCGCGTCCGCGCCTGAAATTGCGCCTGCCGGCGTCAAACACCCTGCGCTGCTCTTCCAGAAATTCCATAAGCTCTTCCACGCCGAGTTTGCCGTCGCCGTCCTTGTCGAACTTGGCAATTATCTCCTGCGCGAACTTCTTGCGCATTTGCTCCAAATCGGCAGTTTTATCCTTCAACGCCTTCATAGCTTCCGCGCGCTCTTCGTCGTTGAGCCTGCCGTCGCCGTCCTTATCAAACTGCTTCATAAGCTGAATGCGGGTTTTCAAATCCAGGCCCGGCATGTCGAACTTGGCAGCGCCGCCGCCCGGCCCGCCTTTCGGACCTCTTGCCTCCTGCGCGAACAAAGCCGCCCCCGCAAGCGCTGCAACCATTATAAGCATCGTCTTTTTCATATTCTTAAATTCCTTTGCTGTATGAAAAACGCAAATTTTCATAAAAAGTTTCATCTCATTTTTGTTTGAAGATTTTTTTTTTGCGTTTAGCGTATCCCAAAAAATAAACAAAAAAAGGAAAAAATGTACCAGGTGACTTTCAGCAAACAGGCAATGGCCGAACTCAATAAGCTCGGAAAGCTCGCCCAGCTCGAAATTATCGACGCATTCGGCTCCTTGACCTCGGAGCAGCTGGAGGGCGGATTGAAAGATATCGGGAGAATACACCGCGAAGGCAAAGTCTATTACCGCCTGCGCACCGGCGACTACCGCATATATTTTGAACTTATCGAAGAAACCCAAACCCTTCACGCACACTACATTCTGCACCGAAGCACAATCGCCGACTTCGTATTTAGATTCAAGCTGCCATTCAAAGAAGAAACTATGTTTGAGCAGGAGGACAACTTCTGGAAATACCTCGAATCCCTGAAAAAATGAGCGACAACCAAAAGTCAGAACAGTCCCTTTGGGAAAATGTGCACCAGGCAAGCAAAATATTCATTTTGCCAAACAGCTTTACCGCGGGAAATCTGTTTTTCGGGTTTCTCTCTATAATATTATGCGTGCAGGGCAAATTCAACGCCGAATCCACCGACAGGACAATCGACCACATTGCAGCCCTAATAACGCCTAACTACACTGCCGGCGCAGACGCCCCAAGCACGGGATATTATGTATTGGCAATAATCTGCATATTGGCGTCGTTCATGTGCGACGCTCTCGACGGACGCGTCGCGCGCGCAAGCGGCAAAACTTCGCTTTTTGGGAAAGAATTCGACTCTCTCGCCGACAGCGTGTCTTTCGGAATCGCGCCATGCCTTCTAATGTATTTTCTCATATTGCAGCCCTCCGACATTCTGTCGGAAACATGGGCGCGCCTCCTTAGAAATACCGGTTGGCTAATCGGATTTATATTTATGTTGTGCGCGGCAATACGGCTTGCGCGGTTCAACGTTCTGACAAACCCGTACATAAACGGGCACGAGAAATATGAAAAGGGCGATTTTAGCGGCCTGCCTGCGCCCGCCGCCGCCGGGACTGTCGCGTCAATAGCGCTGACCATACTGAGTTTCGATTTGCAGCTGTTTACGCCGCTTTTGATTCCGCTTATGCTGCTTATTGCATGGCTTATGATAAGCAATTTTCCCTATCCGTCCTTCAAGCATATTAATTGGACAACCAGCATGAGATTCCGCTCATTCGTGGCTCTAATAATTTGCATAATACTAATAATATGGCTTAGGGAGTGCAGTTTTGCGATAATATTCTTGGCGTATGTATTTTATCCTCCAATAAAATATATCCCGAGGGCGCTTAAAATTTTTTCATATCTGCGCAAGCGAAGAAGCTAACGCCCATATGCACCTTTGAATATAAAATTTAAAAAAAACAAAAGATGAAAATATCATGAAAAGCTCAATTCTAAAAACAACGATGTTAGGCGGATTCATATTTGCCAACTGCTACATCTACGCAGCGGAAAACATATATTTTAATGAGAGCAAAAGCACAACAGAGCCAACCCGCTACTTAAACCAAAGCAACAACTGGTATATTGATGAAGAAAGAACACAGCAGTTTACCGGAACTCTCGGGAACAACTATAACGGCATATTCAATGCCGAAAATGGCGCTTGCGCAACGGTTCTGAATACATTGGCATTAAACTCCCTAACTTACAACATCGCTTCAAGCTCCACAAGCAACAACTATCTTGTCTCTTTCGGATACGGCGGTATAGTAAACCTCGCGGAAGACTTTAACCTTAATGTTGTAATGAACCCTTATGCCGCAGGGGAAGTCGCCCAGACAATAAGAATGTACGGAAGCAATCAATTCAACATCGGCGGAGACTTTAATATCGATTACAATAGAAATAAAAGCGGCGGATACATTGGAATAAATATTATAAACGACCCGTCAGTAAGCCAAATAAGCTCATTTACTGTAAAAGGTAACCTCAATACTATATCTCGCCAGCAAGACGCGCGAATCCGCCTAAATACGGATGTAAATACTTTCACAGTGGAGGGGGTTGCAAATATTGCAGATTTAGTCTGGACAATCGGCAACGCAAGCAGCTCAAACGGGACAATATCTGTGGGAGGCATGAATACTATCGGCGGACCAACTTCCATTATGAGGTTAAACAATATGAAAGCTCCTACTACCCTTACCCTTACAAACGCCTCAAAACAGGAAGCTGTCACAACGCTCGGATACGTCGACCAGCCGACGGCATTGGACATCACAATGCGCGCTACCGACGCAAAGAACGGCTACCAAATCATAAGATATAGAAAAGGAGTTCTTGACGCCACTGACGCCAATCTAGGATATGTAATAGTAGATACGGGACGCCTCGATATTGGAATGTATGAAGGCATGAAAGGCGAGTACCTTTCGATGTCAGGGCGCGACGCAATATTCAGCGCTACATCAAGCGACAGCGGAAACGCAGGCACAGTGACGTTCGATTCCGGCGAATGGTATGCCGGCAAAATCGTTATAGATATTGAAGGCGAAGTCGCATACGATAAGATAGCATTTGAAGGGAAATTTAATAATACTGGGAATATAAATGACATGGCGCTTGAATTTGTATTCGACGGCTATTCTATGAAGGAATTCATAAATGCCAAAGGCGGGGAATTTACGTTGTCCGACGTAATAACATATGAAACCGGCAGCACCATGAAAGGAACCGTTTTTGAAGGAAATACAAACGGTTTTGAATGGGAGGCTGTATTTGGCGACACTGCTCTATCGGTGACTTTCACAGTTCCCGAACCAGCGGAAATATCTGCCTTACTTGGCGCTCTTGTTCTTGCAATTGCAATAATACGCAGAAGAAAGTAGGTTTTATCTATTTTTATACATAAGGCGCGCGGCACGATGTGCTGCGCGTTTTTTTACAAAAACTTTTAGGCAATACAGCGGCCGAATCAGCGACAAAAAAGAATGTTTTATAGCTTTAATTTCCTAAAAACATAAAAATACTTAGAACAGCGCGGTGCGCTATTAACAAATAATCTAACGCGCAATTATAGCTTATGCTTAAAAAAAACGTGGGGAAGGCGAGTATAGAAAAAGGCGTCAAGGGCGCGCTGCGTATTTGACATACG
>ENA-UONY01001144-UONY01001144.1-human-gut-metagenome-genome-assembly--contig:-CS9-NODE-1144-length-24270-cov-5.122569_pt1 | contig 24270 bp, 20 predicted proteins | sample MGYA00242465_ERZ724012 | MGnify/ENA metagenome assembly ERZ724012 | reverse complement strand
GATGACCCGCGCAACCCGCCCACCATCGCGCACAACGCCGGCCACACCGTCGGCGCCGTCGCCGGCATGGGCGCGGACCTCTACGAATCCTACTGCGGCTCGATCCTCGCGACCGCCGCGCTGGGCGCCGCCGTCGCGGCCCAGACCGCCGGAGCGACGACCGACTACGCGCTCAAGCTGGTTCTTTCGCCGATGATCGTGGCGGGGCTGGGCACGCTGCTCTCGCTGGTGGGAATCCGCATGGTCAGCTGCAAGGAGGGCGCCACCCAGAAGCAGCTGCTGCGCAGTCTGCTCACCGGAACGCTCGGCAGCTCGGTGCTGATCCTGGTCGCCCTGCTCTTTCTGTGGTACCTTGACTTCATCTCCTTCGGCATCTTCGGTTCGGTGGTCGCCGGACTGGCGGCGGGCGTGATCATCGGTCAGGCGACCGAATACTACACCAGCGCGGAATACAAACCGACCCGCGGCATCGCCTTCCAGGCCCAGATGGGCCCGGCCACCACCATCATCGACGGACTGGCAACCGGCATGTACTCCGCCGGAATTCCGGTGGTGACCATCGTCATCGGCATCCTCTGCGCCTACGGCTTCGCAGGCGGATTCTCCGGGGAGCCGGGCGCCTTCTCGATGGGCCTCTACGGCGTCGGATTCGCCGCGGTCGGCATGCTCTCGACCCTCGGAATCACGCTGGCGACCGACGCCTACGGGCCGATCGCCGACAACGCCGGCGGCAACGCGGAGATGTCCGGCCTGCCGCCGGAGGTGCGTCAGCGCACCGACGCGCTCGACTCGCTCGGCAACACCACCGCCGCGACCGGCAAGGGATTCGCGATCGGTTCGGCGGCGCTGACCGCGATGGCGCTGCTGGCCAGCTTCATCGAAGAGAGCAAGATCTGGATCGGCAAGTTCGACTCCGGCCTCGGCGAAGGGATCGACGTCGCCGCCGCCAGCAAGATGACCATTCTCAATTTCGTCGACTGGCAGCAGCTGAACATCATGAATCCGATGCTGCTGGGCGGTCTCTTCATCGGCGGCATGGCCGCGTTCCTCTTCTGCGCGATGACGATGAAGGCGGTCGGCCGCGCCGCGGGTTCGATGGTCGAAGAGGTGCGCCGCCAGTTCCAGGCGATGCCCGGCATCATGAAGGGCGAGGAGAAACCGGACTACGCCCGCTGTGTGGCGATCTCCACCGCCGGAGCGCAGCGTGAAATGCTCGTGCCGTCGCTGCTGGCGATCGTCATTCCGGTGCTGACCGGGCTGATCCTCGGCATTCCGGGCGTGATGGGCATGCTCGCGGGCGGACTCGCCACCGGGTTCGTGCTCGCCACGATGCTCAACAACGCCGGCGGCGCCTGGGACAACGCCAAGAAGCACATCGAAAACGGCGCCTACGGCGGCAAGAAGCTCGCCGACGGCTCCAAGAATCCGACCCACGCCGCCGCCGTGATCGGCGACACCGTCGGCGATCCCTGCAAGGACACCAGCGGTCCGGCGCTGAACATCCTCATCAAGCTCATGAGCATGGTGTGCATCGTCTTCGCGCCGGTGTTCATCAAGTTCTCGCCGGTGATTCAGAGCTGGCTCGGCATCGCCGGCAAGCTCCAGTAAGAGGGAGAACTTCTTCGCGGATACGGTCCGCGGCCCGGTCCGGGTCGCGGGCCGTTTTCTGTTTTCCCGGTTTGAAATTCGCTTTTTTCCCGCCGGGAGGATATATTAATGAAAATTTTGATCTGACACGTTTCACATACTCTTCCGGGAGGTACCGATGAACACTGAAAATTTCTACGTGACGACACCGATCTATTACGTCAACGACAAACCCCACATCGGCCACGCCTACACGACGATTCTCGCCGACGTGCTGGCGCGCTACCACCGTTCCCTCGGCGAGGACACCTTCTTCCTCACCGGCACCGACGAGCACGGCCAGAAGGTGCAGAAGGCGGCCGAGAAGCGGCAGATGAATCCGAAACAGCACTGCGACGAGACCGTGGTGCGCTTTCAGGAGCTGTGGCGCAAGCTGGGGATCACCAACGACCGTTTCATCCGCACCACCGAGGAGTACCACAAAAAGGTGGTGCGGGAGATCCTCCAGGAGCTCTACGACCGCGGCGAAATCTACAAGGCGGAATACACCGGCTGGTACTGCGTCGGCGACGAACGGTTCTTCACCGAGAAGGATCTGGTCGACGGGAAGTGTCCGGAGTGCGGCCGCGAAGTGAGCGCGATCAAAGAGTCGAACTACTTCTTCCGCATGAGCAAGTATCAGGACTGGCTGATCGACTACATCCAGACCCATCCGGACTTCATCCAGCCGTCGTTCCGGGCGAACGAGACGCTGGGCTTCCTCCGGAAGAAGCTCTCCGACCTCTGCATCAGCCGCCCGAAATCGCGCCTTTCGTGGGGCATCGAACTGCCGTTCGACCCCGATTACGTCTGCTACGTCTGGTTCGACGCGCTCATCAACTACATCTCCGGCGTGGGCTTCCACCGCAACCAGGAGGAGTTCGAGCACTGGTGGCCGGCGAGCTACCATCTGATCGGCAAGGACATTCTCACCACCCACAGCGTCTACTGGCCGACCATGCTCAAGGCGATCGGCCTGCCGATGCCGCGGACCATCTTCGCCCACGGCTGGTGGCTGACCGGCAACACAAAGATGAGCAAGTCGCTCGGCAACGTGGTCAATCCGATGGATATGGTCGAGCGCTACGGCGTGGACGCCTTCCGCTACTTCCTGCTCTCGGAGATGTCGCCGGGCAATGACGCGAACTTCACCGAAGAGGCGTTCGTCGCCCGCTACAACAGCGATCTGGCCAACGACCTCGGCAACCTGCTTTCGCGGGTGCTGAAGATGACGCTCCGCTCCGGCGGCGTGATCCAGCCGCCCGCCGAACTCACCGCCGACGAAGCCGAACTCAACGCGGAGGTCGACAAGGCGGTCGCGGCGATGGAGAGCTGCCTGCTGGCGATGAAGTTCGACCAGGGGCTGGCGGCGGTGATGAACGCGGTCCGGGCCGGCAACCGCTACATGGAGAAGACCGCGCCGTGGAGCCTCGCCAAGAAGGGCGAGCTCGCCCGGCTCAACACGGTTCTCTACACCGCGGCCGACGCGCTCCGCCGGGTCGCGGTGCTGCTCGCGCCGGTGATGCCGTCGAAGATGGCGGATCTCGGCGCCGCGCTCGGGTACAACCGGAACGACTTCGCCGCGCTGAAGATCTCCGACCTCAAAACGAAGAAGAGCGACCTCGCCGGGCGGACCGTGCAGGACTGCGACGCGCTCTTCCCGCGCATCCAGTTTGAAGCGGCGAAGGAAGCCGCGGCGAAACCGGCAAAGCAGGACAAGGCGGCGAAGGCGGCGAAACCTGCGAAAGCGGCCGCTCCGGCCGGCGTGGTGGATCTGATCGACATCGCCGATTTCGCCAAAGTTCAGCTCCGCACCGCGAAGGTGATCGAGGCGAGTCGGGTGGAGGGTGCGGACCGGCTGCTGCGGCTCCGGATTGAATCCGGCGGCGAAGAGCGGCAGATCGTCTCCGGCATCGCCCGCTGGTACACGCCGGAATCGCTGGCGGGGAAGAGCATCGTGATCGTCGCCAACCTCCGTCCGGCGAAGATCCGCGGCATCGAATCCGCCGGAATGCTGCTGGCGGCGAAGGAGGGCGACACGCTCCGGCTGGTGACGACCGACGGCGAAATCGCCTCCGGCGCCGAAGTGGGGTAATTCCCGCTTTTGATTGCAGAAACCGAAGATCCCCGGGCGACCGGGGATCTCTTTTTTTCAGCGCGAAACGTGTTCGAGCAGTTCGCGGTACTCCCGCTCGAGAATGTCGACCATCGTCTCCCAGCGGAACTTCTCCAGCACCAGCTTCCGGCCGTTCTCGCCCATCTTCCGGGCGCCATCCGGGTCGAGCCAGAGCCTGCGGGTCGCTTCGGCCACCTCCTCCACCGATTCCGGAGCGGCGCAGTAGCCGGTCTCGCCGTCGATCACCACCTCCGGCGTGCCGTCGAGCCGGAATCCGATCGCCGGAATTCCGGTCGCCAGCGCCTGCACCACCGAGCGGGGCAGCCCCTCGTGGAGCGAGAGGTGCCAGAGCAGATCGGCGAGCGCGAGATAGCGGTGAACCTGATCGGGCGCGACCAGCCCGGCGAAGTGGAAGTGCCCGGTGAGCCCCAGCGCGGCGATTTCAGCGTCGAGCTGCTCCCGCATCGGACCGTCGCCGACGATCAGAAGATGGGTGTCGGGGAACTCCGCGATCACCTTCGCCGCCGCCGGAATGACATACTCATACCCCTTCTGCTGGAAGAGCCGGGCGACAGTGACGATCACCCGCGCCTCCGGCGGAATGCCGAGCGTGTCACGCAGCGCCGGTTCCGGCTTCGCCCCGGCGAAGAGCGCGGTATCCATGCCGGAATAGACCACCCGGTAGCGGTCGCGCGGCGCGATCCCGGCTTCGACGCACTGGTCGATCATCGCCTGCGCAACGGCGAAAATGCGGTCACTGCGGCGGGCGGCCAGGCGTTCGGCGAACTTGTAGAGGGCGTTTTTCCACGGCTTCTCGTAGGGGTGAAACGCCTGCCCGTGGACGGTGTGGACCACCACCGGCACGCCGGCGGCGCGGGCGGCCAGCCGCCCGAGGATTCCCGCTTTCGAGCAGTGGGTATGGACCACGTCGAACCGGCGCTCCCGGAAGAAGCGCTTCAGTGCGAAGTAGGCCTTGAGGTCGTTGACCGGGTCGAGGTTGCGCACCAGCGAGGGCAGTTCGACGGTTTCGACGCCGGAACTGTCGACATGGGCGAGCAGTTTCCCCTCCCGGCCGGGGGAAGGACCGGTCAGCAGAACCGCTTCATGACCGTGGCGAAGGTGGCCGATCACCGAGTTGAGGGTATTTTCCTGGGCTCCGCCGACGATCATCCGGGTGATGACATGGCAGATTTTCAACTTCTTTTCAGAATCCTTCGAACACATGCTCGCGCATCTCCAGCACGCTGCCGTATGGAATCAGAAACCGCTCCTCCGGGCGGCCCGGGCGGCGCAGCGTGAAACACCACCCGGAATCGGCCGCATCGATCCACAGCCGGAATATCAATTTAGACCCGGGATTGAAATATTCAACCTCCCAATGCGTTTTTTCATCAAGAATCCGGCAGAAACCGGGGTCGCGTCCGGCATGACGGCTCACCGGCACTCCGGCGGCGCGCAGTTCGAGCAGCTCCTCCATCCGCCAGCCGTAGGAATCCCGCGGCGGCAGGGCGATCCGGCGAACCGGCATCGCCCGGAGCAGAGCGGGCACCCCCAGCACCGCCCCGGTCCGGGGCCGGGAGAGGTAGAGGGTCTCCACCTCGGTGATACCGTTTGAACGGAAGAACCCGGCCACCGCCTCCGCGGCGTCGGAGCCCGGCATGTTGATTGCGACGCCGACGCCGCGTCCGGGTTCGGCGACCGCGACCACCGGCAGGGGGGAACGGCCGCCGGCGCCGGTCATCAGCGACGGCGGGCGGATTTCCGCGCGGACCACCCACCCGGCCAGCAATATGGCGGCGAGAAACGCGGCCGCAACGGCAATCCGCCTCTTCCGCACCCCGGCGGCGACGAGCAGTGCCCCGGTGAAAAGTACGGCCTCCCAGGCGGCGGGACGCACCGCCGACATCCGGCCGAAACAGGTCGAAACGGTTCCGGCGACCGCATCCATCAGCGAGACTCCGGCGGTGAGCAGCCAGGCGCCCAGTTGATCGAGCCCCGGCAGGAGCGCGCCGAACGCGAGTTTGAAGGCGAGCACCGGGAAGAGTGCGCCCACCAGCGGCGAGAGCAGCAGATTGGCCAGCACCGAACCGGGCAGAAGCAGTCCCTGCGAATAGAGCGAGATGCCCGCTCCGGCGAGAAAGGCTCCGACACACCCGCCGACGGCGAAGAGCAGTGCACTTCCCCGCCGGAGCGACCGCTCGAAGCGGAACGCGGCACGGCCGGTCGGCATGTAGCGGAGCGGTTCGCGGAGAAGTTCGTTCCACTCCCGGAACCGTTCCGCGAGCAGAATCAGCATGGCGGTGATGACGAAGGAGTACTGGAACCCGAGGTCGAGCACCAGCATCGGCGAAACGAGCACCATCGCCGCCGCCGCGAGAAAGAGCGTGTTGAGCGCCGGTGTGTAGAGCAGCACCATCCGCAGCAGACACCAGACGCCGATCATGCAGAGGGCGCGGACCGCGGGCGGATTGGCTCCGGTGGTCAGCACGTAGGCGCCGACCAGCAGCAGGAGCGAGAGCATCCGCGGCCGCAGCGGCAGCGGCCGGAGCAGCCAGAGCAGCACGCCGGCCAGAACGGCGACATGCATCCCGCTCACCGAGAAGAGGTGGATCGGGCCGGAGCGGACGAACCGTTCGCGGATGGAACTGTCGATGCCGCCGGTCGCACCGAAGAAGAGCGCGGCGGCACAGCCGCGGACCCGGTCGGAGGTGACGCCCCGCAACGCCCGTTCCATCAGGAAATCACGGATCCGGCAGAGCCGTCCGACGACGCCCGGCGCCATCCGGTCCACCCGGAATTGGTCGATCCGGAAGAGCCGTTCCGCACCGCGGGCGGCGAGAAATCCGGCAAAGGAGAGACCGTTCCGGACCGGACGCAACTCCCCCTCCTCCTGCCGGAAGACGGATTCCGCCGGCAGTTCCAGCGTGCCGGTGGCGGTGATCACCGCGCCGCAGGGAGGTGACGGCAGAGCCGGGTCGGGGAAGCGCAGATAGAGCGTTCCGGAAGCGGGCCGGAACTCCCGCTCCCCCAACAGCCGGAGGGCGACGAGTTCCGCCCGGATCAGCCCCGGCGCCGGAACCGCCCGGACCGACGTGATTCTGCCGTCGGTGAGGCGGCAGACCGCCTCCGCCCGGAGATTCCGCTCCGGCAGGGAGCGAAGTGTGTCATCCTCCCGCCATCCGTTCGCGTGACAGTACCAGCTTGCCGCGCCGAGCACTACCCCGAGCGCGCCGGGCAGCGCCGCCCGGAGGGGAAGCAGAAGGAGAGCGCAGAGAATTCCCGCCGGCACCGCGGCAAGCGCCGCGACACTCCCGCCGGCCGCTCCGGAGGCGGCGCCCAACACCACGCCGAGCGCAAGAGCCGTCTCCGGCCGGGCGGAAAGGCGGAAAAGAACCGGCCGCACCCGCTTCACGTCACCCCGCTTCTACTCTTTGAACGGATTGCCGCCGAAGACCCACGCCTCGTTCTTCTGCTGCCCTTCGCGGACCCGGCGGCGGAAGGCCTCCTCCTCGGCGCTCGGAGCGGCTCCGTCGGAGAGGGAATTCTCCAGCACGCGGCGCTCCTCTTCGGTGAGGTCGAATCCGGCGGCGACCGGAGCCGGCTTGCTCCGCCGGATGCGGAGCAGGTCATCCACCGGGTCGCGGAACTCTTTCGTCTGCCCCTCCCCGGCGGAGGTCTGCCGCGCGGCGGCGGCACGGTTCCGCCGGGCCGCGGTCTCCTCCGGCGTCTCGTCGAAGAGCGCGCGGAACGTCGAACAGCCGCAGAGCGAAACCAGCAGAAACAGGGCAAGCAACGCTTTCATGAAACCATCCTCCCGGAGTTTGCCGCGTTCCGGACCGTTCAGCGCCACATGACGCAGAGCGGCCGCGGCAGCTTGTAGATGAGCCCGTTCGGCGTGAGACCGCCTTCGCCGTCGTAGTCGAAGAAGACCAGCACGTCGGAGAATTCGTTGGCGGCGGCGAACATCGTTCCGCCGGGCAGGAAGTTGATGTCGCGCGGACTGCTCCCGCCGGAGAGCACAAGCGAGGTGCGCTCCATGCCGCCCTTGCCGTCCAGCCGGAAGACCGCGATCGAGTCGAAGCCGCGGTTGGAGGCGAAGAGGTAACGCTCGTCCGCCGAGAGCCGGACCGCCGCCGCCTTGGTCGCCACATTGACCAGGGCCGGCAGGGTCGAACGCGTCTCGATCGCCTCGAACCGGCCGTCAGCGTAGCGGCAGGAGATCACCGTGTTGCCGAGTTCGTTCAAGAGGTAGGCGATTTTGCCCGAGCGGTCGAAGACCAGATGGCGCGGGCCGGAACCTGCCGGACGGACCGGGCTGGTGATCGCCCCCGCCGCATCCAGCCCCTTTTCCGGGTCGATCGGATACGCCTTGATGGCGTCGATTCCGAGGTCGATCACGCAGAGGTAGCGGCCGTCGGGCGAAAGCCCGGTGAAGTGCGGATGCGCGCACTCCTGCCGGGCGGCGTTCGGCCCTTTGCCCTCATGCTGAATGAGCTGGGTGCGTTCGACGATCCGGCCGTTGTCGAGCTTGAACTCCGCGAAGGTGCCGGTGCTGTAGTTGGCGGCGTAGAGGAACTTCCCGGAGGGGTCGGTGATGACGTAGCAGGTGCTGCGCCCGCCCGCGGCACAGGTGTTGATCGGCACGAGCGACCCGTCCGCCTCGATCCGGAAGGAGGCGACTCCGCCCGCATCCTCCACCGAACAGGTGGTGTACATGTATTTGCCGTCGGGCGAAAAGGCGATGTAGTTCGCGTTGGGGACCGGGGTGAACCCGACCTGCACCGGCGCGGCGGATTCCCGCATTTCATAACGGTAGATGCCGCCGTCGGGCTGTTCCGACATCGCGGCGACGTAAAAGACGGCTCCGGACATGATCTTCTCCTTCACTGGTTGAAAATTGGTTCTTCTCTGTTCTATAGTATAACACCGCTCCGGAGTTTTTTCCCCCCGGCGGGCGGAAAAATGCGGATTTTTTCCACCCGCCGGGTTCCTCTCCTTGAAAAAAAACGTCCGACGCGCCATCTTATGTCCCGTCAACGAATTCACGGAGGCGAACACGCATGAATCTCCTGCTGCTGGAGGAATCCGATTTCATCGCGCCGGACCGGGTGCGCATCACCGGCCGCCGCCATAAACAACTGTACGAAGTCATACACGCCGAACCGGGCAAACGGTGCAAGGCGGGGCTGCTCAACGGCCCGGTCGGCACGGCGGAGCTGATCTCCATCACCCCGGAGGCGGCCGAACTTGTCCCGTCGCTCGACCGGGAGCCGCCGCCGCCGCTGCCGGTGACGCTGGCGGTCGCCCTCCCGCGGCCGCCCACCTTCGTCAAAGTGCTCCACTGCGCGACGACGATGGGGGTCAAGCGCTTCTTTTTCCTCACCACCCGCAAGGCGGAGAAGAGCTACTGGAGCAGTCCGGCCATCACCCCGCCGGAGGTGGCGGAGACGCTCAAACTCGCCCTCGAACAGTGCGGGGACACCGTCATGCCGCAGGTGGAGTTCCGGCGGGATTTCCACCGCTTCGTGCGCGAAGAGCTGCCGCTTCTGGCGGCGGAGTCGGACCTCTTCCTCGGCCACCCCTCCGCCGTCCGCCCGCTGCCGACCCGGCTGGAACGCCCGGCGACGCTGCTGATCGGTCCGGAAGGGGGCTTCACCGACAGTGAAGTGGAGCTCTTCACCGGGTGCGGCGCCACGCCGGTCACGCTCGGGCGGCGGACGCTCCGCACCGAATTCGCCGTGCCCGCACTGCTGGCGAAACTGACGGCGGAGAATACGGAATTTCTCTGATTTTTTCCATCCCGGGATAAGAAAACGGCTGTTCCGGCCGTTTTTCTTTTGAAAGGCGCGGGAAAATCCGTTTTTTTTGACCGCGACGGGTTGAAAAAAGCGGCGGCCGACAATACATTTACAGCATTGGGATTCATTGAGGGAAAACACGCGTGAACTACAATCCGATTCTGAACCTCCTGCTGGCCGCCTGGATGTACTCCGGCGTCTACGTGCTCGACTATATCGACCGGCGGGCCGATGCGCCGGAGCGAGGACGCGACTGGCTCAATCTGGCGGCGCTCCTCGCCGGACCATTGGTCATCGCCGCCTTTCTGCTGTACGACATGTGGGGGCAGTTGCGGGAGAACTTCAACTCGATCTTCCGCAAAGTCAATGCCAGACGCTACGACGTGGAGATCGAACTGCGCGACTCGCGGGGGCAGCCGGTGCTGGAATCCGGCCAGCACGGGGAGTCGGGCGAAGCGATTCTTCGCCTCAAACATCTGCTCTATGAAGCGCTCTCCAAGCGGGCCAGCGACATCTTTTTCGACCCGAAACCGAACGGCACTCTGGTGGTCCGCTTCCGGGTGGACGGCGCGCTCCGGGTGGTCGAGGAGATGAACATCAATCTCGGCGCCAGCGTGATCAGCGCCGTCAAGGTGGCCGCGGGGATGGACATCACCGAAAAACGGCGGCCGCAGGACGGCGCCTTCAGTGCGGAAAGCGCCAAAGGTCCGGCCTCGTTCCGCGTCGCCAGCGTCGGAGCGTTCGGCGGCGAAAAGATCACCATCCGGGTGCTCGCCTCCAGCGCCGGTCCGCTCACCCTGCGCGACGCGGGGCTGACCGGGGAAAATCTCAAGATCATGCAGAACGCCGTCCGGATGCCCTCCGGCATGATTCTGATCTGCGGCCCCACCGGCAGCGGTAAAACCACCACCCTCTACGCACTGCTCCAGGCGATCGACTATTCGCTCAAGAACGTCATCTCCATCGAAGACCCGATCGAGCACGTCATGGAGAACATCAGCCAGATGGAGGTCAACACCAAGGCGGACATCACCTTCGCCAAACTGCTGCGCAACGCCCTGCGCCAGAATCCGGACATCATCTGCCTCGGCGAAATCCGCGACGAGGAGACCGCGGAGGTCTCGTTCCACGCCGCCCAGACCGGCCACCTCATCATCGCGACCGTGCACAGCAACGACAATCTCGGCACCATCGACCGGCTGATCAACCTCGGTGTGCCGCTGCGGAGCGTCGCCGCGACACTGCAGCTGCTCGTCTCACAGCGGCTGGTGCGCCGCCTCTGCCACTGCAAGGAGCACACGGAGCTCGCGCCGGAGTACGCGGAGTACTTCCGCCAGGCGGGGCTGAGCACCCGCAACGTCTGCCGCCCGGTCGGCTGCCGCGACTGCGACGGCACCGGATACGCCGGCCGGGTCGCCATCTTCGATCTGATGGTGATGAACAACTCTCTGCGTTCCACCCTCGAAGCCGAAAACGCCACCCTCAGCAGCATCAAGGCGGAGATCGAGCGCGAACACGGCAGTTCGATCATGGCGTATGAGGGGTTCAAACTGGTCGAGGCGGGCATCACCTCGGTCGAAGAAGTCGAACGCGTAACGCTCAATCTGGAGTGATGGATCCATGGAAATGCTGATTCTCTGGGGAGTGCCGGTTCTCACCGCACTGCGCGGTCTGAACCGACGTCTTTTCCACAGTTACCTCACCTTCTGCAACCTGCTGTTCTCGGTCTATGTCGCGCTGTGGAGCGAACCTGCGATCAGCAAGTTCTACTCCCTCCCGGCGGAGGCGGCCGCCTTCAAACCGGCGGTTTCGATGCTGGTCGCGGCTTTCGTCACCTTCCTGGTCCTCTACAAGGTGGTGGAGCAGCTGCACCCGGAAACGCAACGGGAGTTCTCCTTCCCCCGCCCGATCGACAAACTCGGCGGCGGCGTCTGCGGCTTCCTCGCCGGAATGGTCCTCATCAACTTCCTCGCCTTTCTGCTCTGCACCGTGCCGCAGAAACAGGCGCTCTCCGGCGTCGTCTCACTGCCAGAACTCGAGCGCGCCGCCACCACCTCGCTGGTTTCGATCAGCAAAGCGGTGGACCGGGCCAGTTTCCAGGAAACCACCTCCCGCGATCGGCTCGCCCCGCTGCTGGAGCTGGCGCGCAAGGCGGATCCGGCCACGCCGGAGGAGGAGGGAGCCGTCCCGGTGCCGCTGAATCCGCAGGCGAACCAGCAAAATGACGCCGACACTGCGGATGCGGCGGAGGAGAGCGCAGAGACCGCCGACACCGCGGAGACCACCGAAGAGGAACTTGAAATCGAAACCACCCCGGCGGAAAAACCTGCTCCCGCGCCCTCCGCTCCGGCGGCGAAACCTGCGCCGCAGAAGGAGGAGCAGCCGCTCACCTTCCAGCAGTCGATCGTCAAGAAGGCGATTCCCAACGCGGTGATCCGGAACGGGCAGATCGTCGTGGAAACCCCGATGCCGGAAGAGTAAGGATCCCCATGTACACGATATTCCGGAATCTCTCCGTCAACGCCCTCACCGCCCCTGCCGACATCGACCGGAGAATCGGCGTCGTCGCCGCAAAAACCGCCGGCCTCCCGCCGGACGCGCTCCGGAGCTGGCGGATTCTCGCCAAGAGCGTCGACTCCCGCCGCGGCGCGCCGCAGCTGGTCTACACGTTGCTGGCCGAAGTGGAGAAAACCTCCTCCGCCGCCCGGAAACTGGAACTAGTTCCGCCGGAGATGCTCGCACAGTTCGAAGCCCCCCGGCTGGAACTGCCGGAGACCACTTTGCTCCACCCGCTGGTGGTCGGCACCGGACCGGCCGGAATCTTCGCCGCCCTCGCCCTCGCGATGGCGGGCACGCGGCCGATCGTTCTCGACCGCGGGCCGGAGGTGGAACCCCGGTTTGCCGCCGTCCAGCACTTCCTCGAAACGCGGGAACTCGAAGAATCCGCCAATCTGCTGATCGGCGAAGGAGGCGCCGGGACCTTCTCCGACGGGAAGCTCTATACCGGCACCCGCGACGGGAATTCCGGCTTCATTCTGAACGCCTTCGCCGAAGCGGGCGCACCGGCGGAAATCCGCTACCTCAAGCGCCCCCACATCGGTTCGGACCGGTTGCGGCTGGTCGCCGCAGGACTGCGGAAACGGATTCTCGACCTCGGCGGCGAGTTCCGCTTCGGCGTCGAGGTGACCGACCTTCTGCTGCGGGACGGCCGCTGCCGCGGCGTCGTCACCGCTTCGGGCGAGACGATCGAAGCGCCGCTCACGCTGATCGCCGCCGGTCTCGGCGGGCGGGAGCTCAGCCGACGGCTGCGCGAACGGGGTGCGGCGTGCGAATTCAAATCCTTTCAGATCGGCTGCCGCATCGAGCACCCGCAGGAGCTCGTCGACCGCCGGCAGTACCGGCTCACCGGTTCGCGGCCGGAGGCGCTCGGCGCCGCCGAGTACCACATGGTCTCCCATCCGCAACGGGCCCCCGGCGTGAGCACCTTCTGCATGTGTCCGGGCGGCGAGATCCTCAACGCCACCGCCTGGCGCGGCCGCTCGGTCACCAACGGCATGAGCGACTACGCCCGCGCCGGAGAGTTCGCCAACAGCTGTCTTATCGTCACCTTTCCGCCGGAAAAATTCACCGGCCCCGACGCGGCGTACGCCCGGCTCGAAGCACTCGAAAAAGCGGTCTTCGAACAGGGAGGACGTGACTACACCCTGCCGGCTCAGGACGCCGCCGCCTTCCTCCGCCGCCGAAACGGCCTCTCCAGCCGCAGAACCAGCTGCCGCTGCGGCATCGTCCCCGGGCGGATCGACCGGCTGCTGCCGGAGGAGCTCGGCGCCGGAATCGCGGCCGCGCTCACCCACTTCGACCGGCTCATGCCCGGTTTCATCCGGCACGGACGGCTGATCGGGGCGGAGACCTGCGTCTCGAGTCCTCTGCGGTTCCTCCGCGACCCGGCGACGCTGGAATCCTCGCTCGCCGGCCTCTATCTCGGCGGCGAAGGGGCCGGATGCGCCGGCGGCATCATGTCCGCCGCGGCCGACGGACTCCGTCTGGCGCTGGCGATGCTCCGCCGCGGCTGATTTTTCCGGCATTTCCCCTTGACAGCGCCGGAATTGCGGTGTATATTGGAAAATCGCTTGTAACAAAACCTAACGTATCGTAAAGGGGGTGAATCAGTCATGGATACCGAAGTTCGCGTCAAAAAAGGCGAAATCATCGACCGCGCTCTGCGCCGTCTGAAGAAGAAGCTCGATAAGGAAGGCACCCTCAAGGAACTCCGCAACCGGCGTCACTACGAGAAGCCGAGCGAAGTCAAGCGCCGCGAAGCCAAACAGCGCCGCCGCTGACCGTCTTTCTGAACTTGTCCGGGCGGTCCGGAGCGTCTCAGCTCCGGACCGTCCGCTTTTTTTTCCGTTTTCGATTTGCAGTTCCGGCGGAATCGGGGTATAGTATTTATTTCGAACATCAAAAACATCACGCAGGCATCATGAACATCTATCAGGAATTGAAAGCGCGGGGTTTCTGCTACCAGCAGACCGACGAAGAAGCGATCGAGAAACTTTTGGCCACGGAACAGGTCAGGTTCTACGTCGGCTTCGATCCGACCGGAAACAGCCTGCACGTCGGCCACCTGCTGCCGGTGATGGCCATGCGGCTGCTGCAGAAGGCGGGCCACTTCCCGATCGTGCTGGTCGGCGGAGCGACCGCGCAGATCGGCGACCCCTCGGGGCGCATCTCCGCCCGGCCGATGATGACACTCGAAACCATCGCGGAAAACGTCCGCTGTCTGCGGGCGCAACTCCGGCGCTTCATCGACGACACCGACGGGAAGGCGCTCTTCGTCAACAACGCCGACTGGCTCTGCAAGATCGGCTACATTGAAATGCTCCGCGAAGTGGGCAGCATCTTCAGCGTCAACCGGATGCTGGCGCAGGAGTCGGTCAAGTCCCGGCTGGAGAACGGCCTCTCGTTCCTCGAATTCAACTACTCGATCCTTCAGGGGTACGACTTCTACATTCTGAACCGCGACTACGGCTGCAAGCTCGAAATGGGCGGCCAGGACCAGTGGGGCAACATGGTCGCCGGCACCGAGCTGGTCCGGCGCAAGAGCGGCAACGAGGTGCACTGCATGACCATTCCGCTGTTGATGAACAGCAGCGGGCAGAAGTTCGGCAAGACCTCCGGCGGCGCCAACGTCTGGCTCGACGTCAACCGCACCAGCGTATTCGATTACTACCAGTTCTGGCGCAACTCCGACGACGCGCAGGTCGAGAAGCTGATGCTCTACTTCAGCCCGCTGCCGATCGAGGAGATCAAACGCCTCTGCGATCCGGCCGGAAACATCAACCGCGCCAAGGAGATCCTCGCCTACGAAGCGACCTGTCTCGCCCACGGGGAGGCGGCCGCCCGCGAGGCGTTCGTCACCGCCGGCAGCCGGTTCGGTTTTGCCGACCCGGAGCGGAAGATTCCCACGACCAGTTCGATCGCGTCGGTGGAACCGGTCCGGGTGACGGCGGAGCTGCCGGTGGCGGAGATCGACCCGGCGGAGCTCGCCGCTCCGGAAGGGGTCACCGTCGCACGGCTGCTGGTCCTCGCCGGCCTCTGCAAGAGCAACAGCGACGGCCGGCGCCTGATTCAGGGCGGCGCGGTCTCGATCGACGACAAAAAAGTCACCGACCCGGTTGCGGCGGTGCGGATTGCCGATTTCGGCGAAGCGGGGCTGGTTCTGCGTGCCGGGAAAAAGAATTTCCGCCGGGCCGTACTCAAACAGCAGGAGGGCTGAAGGGGGACGGATCACCGGTGGCTTGATACGGAAGCGGCACCCGATTCCGGTATTTGCGGCGAAGAATGATAAAAATCCCGCTTTTTTCCGTGAAAAGTGTTGACTATCCGCATTTTTGGCGCAATATTATTGAAACGACATCATGGAACATTTTCAACCTTTAATAAGAGATTTCAGGAGAGACAAAATGACCAAGCGTGATTTGGTAGTTAAGATTGCACGGGAAACCGGATTCATTCAGAATGATGTGGCCGAAGTCGTGCAGAAGACTCTCGATTATATCGCCGAAGATCTGATCGCCGGCAACACCATCGAACTGCGCAACTTCGGCGTCTTCGAGATCAAGGTCCGCAAGAGCCGCAAGGGGCGCAACCCCAACCAGCCGAAGAATGAGGTGATCATTCCGGAGCGCGCGGTCGTGAAGTTCCGCGCCGGCAAGGAGCTCAAGGAAGCGGTCGAAAAACTCAATCCCGCTCAGTTCAAATAAGCTGGGCTGCGATGAGACGGTTACACGCCTGACGGAGAAAAATTTTCGTCGGGCGTGGTTTATTTTGAGGCCTGCCGCGAAAGTGCGGTTCCGGCAGGCGGAAAACAAGACAACACGGGATCAGTTCCATGGCAAACTTTGCCCCACCGCCGGGGACGGCGGATATCTTTGCGGCGGAAGCACGGCGCTGGCGCACCCTTGAGAATACCGCCGCTTCGGTGTTCTCCCGGTACGGCTACGGCGAACTGCGCACCCCCATCTTCGAATATACGGAAATTTTTCAGCGCGGCCTCGGCGGCGAAACCGAAGTGGTTCAGAAGGAGATGTACACCTTCGAAGACCGCGGCGGACGCAGCCTCACCCTCCGGCCGGAGGGGACCGCCGGCGTCATGCGGGCGCTCTCCAACACCGACGTCCTCAACGGCGTCGAACAGCGGGTCTACTACTGCGGGCCGATGTTCCGCGGCGAACGCCCCGCGGCGGGACGGCGCCGCCAGTTCCACCAGGTCGGCGTGGAGAACGTCGGCCGGGTCGCGCCGCTCATCGACGCCGAATGCATCGCCATGCTGATGGAGTTCCTGCGGGAACTCGGCATCAATGATGCGAAACTCGCCATCAACACCCGCGGCGTCACCGCCGACCGCGGCCCCGCCGGGGAGCTGTTGCGCAACTATTTCGCCCAGCACATCGACACCATGTGCGACGACTGCAAGGCCCGGCTCGACCGCAACGTCTGGCGCATCCTCGACTGCAAGCAGGAGGCGTGCCGCAAGGTGGTGGCCGATGCCCCCGATTACGTGGCGAGCTTCAGCGCCGAATCGCGCGCCTACTTTGATGAAGTGCAGGCCGCGCTCACCGCGCTCGGGATCCCCTACACGGTCGACCCGCTCCTGGTGCGCGGGCTGGACTACTATGTGCACACCGTCTTCGAAGTGAGCCACTCCGGACTCGGCGCGCAGACCGCGGTCGCCGGCGGCGGCCGCTACGAACTTTTCCTGCCCGGGCAGAACCGTCCGGTGCCGGGCGTCGGATTCGCCGCCGGCATGGAGCGGCTGCTGATGGTGCAGGATGCGCTCAAGCTCAATCCGCCCGGTGTCGACCCGGCTTCGTTCTACCTGGTCGGGCTGGGGGCCGCCGCACGGATGGCCAACCTCAAGCTGGCAAACCGGCTCCGCCGCGACGGAGTCACCGTCGCCCTCGAGCTGGAGGAGCGTTCGTTCAAGGCGCAGCTCCGCAGTGCGAACAAATCCGGCGCGAAGTACGCGGTCATCCGCGGCGACGCCGAGCTGGAGAAGGGAGTCGCCGTGGTCAAGAGCATGGCCGACGGGTCACAGAGTGAAATTCCGGAAGGGGAACTTTTCGAATTTCTCAGCAGTCACCGGTAAATTACCGGATTACCATATTCACAACTTTATCGATTGGGAAATCTTATGTTCAAGCAGAAAAATCTGATCTTCATCGGCGCCCCCGGCGCCGGCAAAGGCACCATCTCCGCACTCGTCCTGGCCGAACAGCCGCTGGTTCACATCTCCACCGGCGATCTTCTCCGCGACGAGATCAAGCGCGACACCCAGCTCGGCCGCGAAGCCTCCACGCTGATGAAGGCGGGGAAACTGGTTCCCGACGAAGTGGTTGCCGGCATGGTCCGCTCCCGTCTCTCCCAGCCGGACTGCCGGAAGGAGGGGTTCATTCTCGACGGCTTCCCGCGCACCATCCGGCAGGCGGAACTGCTGGCGGACGCCCTCCGCGAACTGGGAACTCAGCTCGACCGGGTGGTCTACCTCAAGGTGGATGACGACCTTCTGCTCCAGCGGCTGACCGCCCGGCAGAACTGCCGCAAGTGCGGAGCGATCTACAACAAGATCTTCCAGCCCTCGAAGCAGGAGAACATCTGCGACAAGTGCGGCGGCGAACTCTTCCAGCGCCCCGACGACTCGCTCGAAACTGCGAAGTCCCGCCTCGAAGTCTTCTACCGGCAGACCCAGCCGCTGATCGACTACTACGACAAACTCGGACTTCTGCTCACCATCACCGAAACCGACAAGGCGAAGATCATGGCGACGCTCGAAAAGGAGCTCGCGTAAATCATGTCGCGCAATCAGGTCATTCATACGGCGGATGAGATCGCCCGGATCCGCCGCGCGGCACAGCTCACCGCGCAGGTCCGCGACTCCGTCGCCAAATTGGCGAAACCCGGAATGACTACTTTTGACCTCGACCAGCTCGCGGGGGAACTCATCCGCGAGACCGGCGGCAAAAGCGCGTTTCTCGGCTACCGGGGCTACCCCGGCAATATCTGCATCTCGGTCAACGACGAGGTGGTGCACGGCATCGCCCGTCCCGACCGGATTCTGCTGCCCACCGACATCGTCAGCATCGACGTCGGTGTGGAAATCGACGGCGGCATCGGCGATACCGCCCTCACCTTCGGCTTCGGCGAACCCAACGAGGAGATCGCCCGGCTGCTCAAGGGAACCCGGCAGGCGCTGATGGACGGCATCGCCCAGGCGAAGCGCGGCCACTACATCTCCCACATCAGTCACGCGGTCGAGATGACCGCGAAGAAATATCACCTCGGCGTGGTCCGGGAATATGTCGGCCACGGCTGCGGCACGCGGCTCCATGAGCCGCCGGAAGTGCCGAATTTCGTCGGCTTCGGGCGCGGCGCACAGCTCGTGCCCGGCATGGTCATCTGCATCGAACCGATGCTCAATCTCGGCACCGCCCGGGTGACCACCGATTCCCACGACCACTGGACGGTCAGGACCGCGGACGGTTCCTGCTCCGCCCATTTCGAACACCAGGTGTTGATAACAGAAAACGAACCGGAGATTTTAACGTGGCCAAAGACGATGTAATCAGAATCGAGGGAGTGGTCAAAGAGCTGCTTCCGAATACGATGTTCAAGGTGGAGATCCAGACCGGACACACGGTGAACGCACACATTTCCGGCAAGATGCGGATGAACTTCATCCGCATCCTCCCCGGTGACGCGGTGACGCTGGAGATGTCGCCCTACGACCTCACCAAGGGCCGCATCGTATTCCGCAAGAAGTGACGCATTCATTATTCATACAGCAGGGAGAAAGAGTTTTCAAATGAAGATCCTGGTCATCAACGCCGGCAGCAGCTCGATGAAATTCACGCTGTTCTCGATGGCAAACGATACCGTACTGGCCAAAGGGCAGTTCGAACGGCTCGGCACCGAAAAGCCGAACATGATCTACAAGCGCGCCGACGGATTCAAATTCGAAGGGGTCATCCCGGTGAAGGATCATGTCGAAGCGGTTCGCGAGATCTGCGCGAAACTGGTCGATCCGCAGCACGGCGTCATCAAGAGCCTCAGCGAAATCTCCGCGATCGGCCACCGCGTCCTGCTCGGCGGCGAGAAGATCACCCGTCCGGTCAAAGTCGACGACGGCGTCAAGGAGATCATCCGGGAGTACATTCCGCTCGGCCCGCTCCACAACCCGGCCAACCTCGCCGGCATTGAGGCCTGCGAAGCGGCCATGCCCGGCGTGCCCAACGTCGCGGTGTTCGACACCCAGTTCCATCAGACCATGCCGCCGGAAGCCTACCTCTACGCGATCCCCTATGAGTTCTACAAAAAGTACGGCATCCGCAAATACGGCTATCACGGCACCAGCCACCACTATGTGACGCTGGCCACCGCCCGTTTCCTCGGCAAGAAGCCGGAAGATGTGACGCTGATCACCTGCCACCTCGGCAACGGCTGCAGCATGGCGGCGATCAAGAACGGCAAGGTGATCGACACCTCGATGGGGCTCACCCCGCTCGAAGGACTGATGATGGGGACCCGTTCCGGCGACCTCGATCCGGCGGCGGTGATCCGGCTGATCGATCTCGGCTTCTCCACCAAAGAGGTCGACACGATTCTCAACAAGAAGTCCGGCCTCTACGGGGTCGGCGGCATCGGCTCCGGCGACATGCGCGACAACATCAACGCCGCCGCGGCCGGCAACGAGCAGGCGGAACTCGCGCTCAAGATGTTCGCCCGCCGCGTGATCAAATACATCGGCTCCTACTACGTTCTGCTCGGCGGCGCGGATGCGGTGGTCTTCACCGGCGGCGTCGGAGAATACTCCGTGCCGATGCGCAAACGGATCATGAGCGGCATCACCGCGCTCGGCATCGAGCTGGATGACAAGCGCAACGAGGCCTGCTTCGGCACCGAAGGGATCATCTCCACCGACGACAGCAAGTTCAAAGCGATTGTCATGCCCACCAACGAGGAGCTGATGATCGCCATGAGCACCGTCGACACGCTCGGGCTGAAGAAATAAGATAGCATCGGCGGCTCCCCGGTGGAGCCGCTTCAATCTGGAAAGGATGGAAAAATGTCTGTTCTGAACACGCTGATGGAACGCGCCCGCAAAGGCGCCAAAGTGATTGTTCTGCCGGAAGGGCAGGATCCCCGCGTCGTGGCGGCCGCCGCCAAGGCCGTGGCGGAGAAGGTGGTCTCCCGGATCATCGTCCTCGGCACCGAGGCGGAAATTTCCGACGCCTGCGCCAAGGCCGGCGTTGCGGAACGCAAGTTCGAAACGCTCGACTACCTCGCCAGCCCGCTGATGAAGGAGTTTGTCGAAGAGTTCACCGAGATGCGCAAGGCCAAGGGCATGACTCCGGAAAAGGCCGCCCAGACCATGAAGAGCCGGATCTACTTCGGCGCGATGATGTGCCGCCGCGGCCTGGCCGACGGCCTGGTCGCCGGCAGCATCGCCTCGACCGCCGACATGCTCCGCGCGGCGTTCCACTGCATCGGGACCGCTCCCGGCATGAAGATCGCCAGCAGCACCTTCGTCATGGACCTCAAGACGCCGGCTCCGGCCGGGGACAACGTCCTGCTCTTCGCCGACTGCGGCGTCAATCCGAATCCGGATGCCAACCAGCTGGTCGACATCGCGCTGGCCACCGCGGCGACCTACCGTTCGCTGCTCGGCGGCACGCCGAAGATCGCCTTCCTCTCCTTCTCGACCCGCAACAGCGCCGACCACGAGATCCTCAACAAGGTCAAAGAGGCCGCCGCGCTGATGAAGGCCAAGGTGGAAGCGGAAAAGCTCGACATCATCTCCGACGGAGAACTGCAGGCGGATGCTGCGCTGGTTCCCTCGGTTGCGGCGGCGAAGGCCCCGGGCAGCCCGCTCGGCGGTGCCGCCAACATCCTGATCTTCCCGGACCTCAACGCCGACACGATCGGTGACAAACTTGTCCAGCGTCTGGCCCACGCCGACGCCTACGGTCCGATCCTGCAGGGGCTGGCCAAGCCGCTGAACGATCTGTCGCGCGGCTGCAACGCCGACGACATCTTCGGGCAGATCATCATCACGGCCTGCCAGGCCTGCCGCTGACCGCGGAAGTTGTCCGAAACAGAAACGGGATGCCGGAATCACGTTCCGGCACCCCGTTTTTTTTGCATCCTCCTGCGCGAGGGAGAGGAAATCAGTGGCCGACGGTATGCGGCGGCGGCGGAATCTTTTTCCACGCCGCATGATGGACCGGCTTGCCCTCCTCCAGCCAACGCAGCTCAAAATCGCTCCGGACGTCGGCGATGTCTTCGACCGCCTCCGGCGCTTCGACGAAAAGACGCGAAGCGGTAATCACCCGGTGCACGGCGCCGCAATAGGCTTCGTCGTCGCTGGAGAAGTGGAAAATTCCCTCCGGTTTGAGCACCCGGTGAAGCCGGGCGGAAAAATCGCTCGTCAGCAGCCGGTGCCCGCGATGGCGCCCTTTCGGCCACGGGTCCGGGCAGAGCAGATGGATGCGGTCGATCGAAGCATCCGGCAGCGCCAGCCCGACCAGATAGCGGGCTTCGGAGCGCAGCAGAATGAGGTTGTCCAGCTCCATGCGGTGCATCCGCCGCACCAGTTTGCGCAGCCGCCCGATCATCACGTCGGCGGCCAGAATCGTCCGCTCCGGATACCGCTTCGCCAATTCGGCGGTAAAGCTCCCCACGCCGCAGCCGAGGTCGAGTTCCACCACCGGCCGGAGCGCGAGCAGTTCGGCCGGAATCAGGTCATAGACACCGGTGAGAAAACGGACCTCCCGGTCTTCGGGGTGCCCGTTTCCGGCACCGCACCTCAAATTGCATCCCGCTGTTTCGCCCACTCGCGAATCTCCTTTTCAAATTGCGGAAACTCCATGCCGAGCATCAGGTCGGCGAATTTCCGGAAGTAACTGCTGATCGCCTCGCGGAAGATCGACAGATTCAACACCCGTTCGGCAAAGATCTCATCGTCGCTCATCGACTCCCCTTCCGGGAGCTTGAACGAGCTGAATGCGAACTGGTCGGCATCGAACGAGCCGCTCCAGATCTGGTTGGCGCGGGTCAGAGTCAGCTTGGCCTTCTTGAGCTTCTTGCCGACCGCCATGGAGGCCTTCGCTTCGGCGCTGCGCAGCGGGCAGTCCCCCTTCTTGATCGTCGTCTCCGCCGCGCCCTGCGCATCCCCTTCCCCGACGAAGACCAGCGGCGCCTCGATCATCAGATCAAATTCGCCGTACTGGGGATGCTCCAGCTTGCCGGTGGTCTCGCTGTAGAACCAGAGCCACATCAGAAAATCACGCCCGGTCATCGGCTCGGAATCCGGACGGCCGCCGATGGTCAGCACCGGGAAACTCGCCTCCGTCGTCTGAAAGAGCCGCTCCAGCAGTGTTCCCGGCGTCAGCTGCACCGGTTCAACCTTGGTCGTCTGGTAGAACATGTCGATGAAGAGATCGAGCTGTGTCCGGCTGGAAGCGCCGACATACAGCAGTCTCTCGTGCGGTTCATACACCATCGGGATGCCGGAGAGCGCCGGAGGCATTTTCAAAATATGCTTTTCGATCGCCTCTTCGCGAATCTGTTTCTTCACCTTGCTGGAAACATATTCAAGATTATTGGCCCGCATGTAAGCCTGCTCTTCGCGCTTGCAGACCGCGTTGAGCAGCGACGCCGGCATCTTCCGGACCGCCTGCCGGAGCGTCAGATAATAGCTGCCGCCCAGCTGGGCCGACGCCTCGTCAATCGTCGTGTCGAGCAGATGATGCCCGGTAACCCAGCCGAACTGCGGCTCCGCCGTGACAGAGTCGAGCGACCCCGCCTTTTTCGCGGCGAAAAGTGCGAGAAAATTTTCCGGAAGTTCCTCCGGCACATCGAACATCGTAAATGCAAACGATCCACGGTCAAACGGCATGATATCACATTCCCATATGAAGTTTTGATGAATTCGGACAGGTAATATAACGGCGGAAACGGATGATTTCAATCCGCCGGAACAAAAAAAAGCGCAGCGCTCCCGGTTGCGGGATGCTGCGCCTTCAATCGAACCGTTACTTGCCCAATCCGGGCAGTTCGATGTTCTGATTCTGACAGAGATTGAGATACTGCACGGTCGTCAGCGTCGCCGTCCCGACCATCAGGATCAGCGTGATCACCGCCATCACCAGATAAGCGGCGCTGGGCCGACGCACGTCGGCGGAATACGCGGGGCGCGGCGCCTTCACCTTCTTCTGCTTCTTCCCGGCAGCGGCGGCCTCTTCGGCCGGAGCCGCGGCTGTCTCTTCGGCCGGAGCCTCCGCGCCTTCCGCCGCGCCTTCCGTCTCCGGAGCCTTTTCCGGCTCTTCGGTCTCAACCTTGCCGGTCTTCTTCACCGGCGGGACCGGCGGCGGAACCGGGTGTTTCGGCGGAGCGAGCTTCACCGTCGCCTTCTCATCGACGAGATCGGAGGTGTCCAGCTCCATCGTCTTCTGAATCTCATTTTCCGGCACCAGCGCCTCGGCCGGGAGCTCCACCGTCTGCCGCGGAGCACCCTCTTCGGGCACCAGCGCCTCAGCCGAAAGTTCCACCGTCTGCTTCTGCGCCGCCGGAGCGGCGGGCGCGGCGGCCGGGGTGGCCGGAGTCTTGTGCGGCGGCCGCTGAATGCGGATCGTCGCATCATCCATGTCTTCTTTTTCGATTTTCAAACCGGCGGGCGTTGCCGCCGACGGCTTCAACACCACCGTCTTCCGGGTTCTGGTATCATCCTCCTCCCCGGCGGCCGCCGCGGCGGGGGCCGGCGTGATCTTCAAGCCGGAGGGGGCAGCTGTCGAAGGATGCAGTGCCACCGTTTTGCGGGTGGTGGTGTCCTCCGCGTCCGCGGCAGGCGCAGACGGAGTGACATGCAGCCCGGAGGCGGGCGCCACCGAGGGACGCAACACCACCGTTTTGCGGGTCTGCGTGTTGGCTCCATCGAGTTGAATTCCGGCCGGAGCCGCCGGCTTGAGCACCACCGTCTTCCGGGTCTGCGTATCCATTCCACTCGCGGGAATCGGAGTCACCGTCGTCGTGGTGGTCACACTTGCGCCCTGCAGCTTGATCGGCGTATTCGCCGCCTTCTGCGGCGCCAGCGGCTTGAGTTTCACTGTACGGCGGGTCTGGGTGTCGGCAAGGACATCGAGATTGCCGGTGTCGGTGTCGCGGCCGGTCATCGGA
>ENA-UONY01001143-UONY01001143.1-human-gut-metagenome-genome-assembly--contig:-CS9-NODE-1143-length-24328-cov-9.470276_pt1 | contig 24328 bp, 21 predicted proteins | sample MGYA00242465_ERZ724012 | MGnify/ENA metagenome assembly ERZ724012 | reverse complement strand
GAGTTTTCAATCCTTGGAATCAAAAGCTTAAAGGTTGTTTACAAATGGCTACCAATTCTGGCTACTATTTTTCCTACTACAGAAAATCTCCATAATCTCCAAATCCATATCTCTGCTCTTGTGCATATCATCTTTTTCAACGTTATTATAGGCAAAAGAAAACCTCCAAAGGAGCTATTCCTTTGGAGGTTTTGTCGGGTGTTGACAGAAAAGATGCAGGAGCAAAGTCTTGTGTCGCAAGGGTTTGCGGGCTTTTGAGGCTCGATTTTCCGTTTTGCAATTCGAACCCCCAGCATCTTGTGATGACGGATGAATGATCTGTAAATGTGCGCGTGAATCTGTAAATTAAGTATACGTGAAAATACATAAAACGTCAATTCCAATAGACCAATTTTACGAGCCTTTCATTTGAAGATCCTTTGCGCTATCAATCGTCATGTTTGTTTCCTCCTGTTTTTTGTCTTGGGCGTAGCCTGCGTCAACACAATGGCATAACGTAGTCGGGAAAGCTATTCGTGAACCCGGACAAAGATTTATGCCTGAGCTTGTGAAAAACTTACTTAAATAGAAAGTGGAGACACATTAGCCAATCGCCAGTGCGCCTCCACTCATCATTTCAGTCGGATAATCTGATTATAGAGCATTACGAACTCTTTCTCTACCACCATGTTTTCGTGGTAGTGTCCGAAAAACCAGTATTGGAATCGGCATCGCTCTCGAACCTCATCGAGAAAGTCTGTCAGGGCATCCCGTTGGAACAACCCACCGCTGAATGTGTCCTGAATGCTACTGGGGCAGCAGTGGGTGATGATGTAGTCCACGTCCCAACCTGTTTTGTCCAGTGCTTCTCTTGCGGTCCGGTATTCGTCCTCGCCGGGCAGCTCCTCTTTCCACCAGGAGCGGTGATTGACTCGGTAGAGAGCGCCTGCGGCGTTGAGCTGCCGCAGCTTTCGCTCATAGTCCGGATTATCCGGTTCCAGAATGCCGTCCCGGATATCGTGGCTACTGGCGCCGCCCATGGTAAATATCCGCTTTCCGCAGATGTTATAAAGCTGGCCCCGCATCAGATGCAGGACGCTGGGGCGTATGGCCTGTACCAAGCCGCCGTGCCATTGGCTGATTGGATAGTTGCGGAGCAGATCATAGTTTTCATGGTTTCCGCTGACGAACAGCGTGGTAAAGGACCTGGTCTCCAGCCAGTCCAGCCACTGCTGCTCCGCATCGCCGCCATCCCAGATACCGCCGAAGTCTCCATTATCCCGAATTCAGGACAAAGGAGATTATACCGAGTAAATTTCTATACCGAAAAATTTCAGAATCCTGTAAATAAGCAGATTCTACATAAGATTTTTCGGTATAGTATTTTCAATCCAGTGTATAGAGGGCTTGCTTTGCATTCTTGTTTTTCCAGAGTTTCTCAGTGCCTCCGATGATTGGCACTGACTTGTTGATGGCATCACTCATCATCTCCAATGTAGCAAAAGCATAGAAACCAGATGTGGTGGATATGCTTTCATGCCCAAGCAACTGCATTATAAATGGTAAAGGAATGCCGTTTTTATACAAATCCATTGCTTTTGTTTTTCTAAACAAATGGCAGTGAACATTCTCCGGAACCGCATTGCATGTCTCTCGGGCCATCTTTGCCGCTGTACCAACCACGAGACTAATGCTGTCTGTGGAAAGTCTGTGAGGTTTTCCGTCCCTCATGCTATAAAACAGTGGGGCGGACTGTTCCGATGGATGAAACTCCTTCAGATAGGAATTAAGGTGAGCCACAGTCTTCCTCATGATTGGAACATTGCGCCTTTTTCGACCCTTTCCAATTATAGAAATATAGGGGTTAGGTACATCAAGGTGCAGTGATTCTATGTCAAGGTCGGCCAATTCTTGCACCCTGGCTCCTGTATCATATAAGAGTATGAGAATCATTCTGTTCCGTCGGTGTTTCTGCGTGTTCATATCATAAGCAGATAGAATGGCAGCTGTTGCTTCAGGCCGAAGATACAAAATAGGGTGCTTTTCTTCTTTTAGTTTTTGAATTTGGCAAACAGATTCATAGATACCACGAAGTTCAAAGTCCTCCTGTCCACAATATTTTAAAAAAGAACGGATAGATGTGATCCTGAGATTTATTGTTCTGGTTGATGCCCCTTGACCTTTCAACCAGATAATAAACTCTTTTACATAATCACGGGTAAACGCCTCAAAGCTTACAAGCTCATCTTCGATATTCTTTTTTTCTTTCAAGAACCGTAAATATGTTTTAAGTGACTGCTTATACGTTTCTATCGTCTTATCGGACAGGTTTCGTATAGCGGGCATATAATCATGCAGATAGGAACGCGCCATTGTCCAGAAACATTTGTCTCTTTTACGCTTATATCTCATATGGCTCAACCTCAGGCAGTAAACTCTCCAAGTTCTCTGTTGCAGCGGCATAGTCTGCAAAATAGTCAGGGATCAGGTGCACATAGTAATACGTCTTTTCAAGCGAGGAGTGTCCCATATAGCGCATGAGATAAGGAAGCATGGAAATGACATCTTTTCTCTCTTTAGCCCAACGTGCTATATTGGCACACGCAAAGTGGTGCCGGAAGTCGTATGGCCTTGGCTTAATCTCGCCATCTCGTTTGAGCCCTGCCGCAAGCCATATCTTTCTGAAATTAAATGGTATTGATGATGCAGATATGATATTACCGCTTGGTCCCGGGAAAAAATATTCTCGTTTAGGGAAACAATTCCTTATGGCACAATCATATTCTATCAGGTAAGATATCAACTCATCCGATAAAAATAGCCGACGGTCTCGATGTCCTTTTGATTGTAGGATATCCAGATAACCGTCACTAAGGTGGACATTTTCACAACGGAGATGTCTGGCTTCACCACACCTCGCACCGCAGCAATAGAGAAAACGGTACAGGGCCGGATAAACATAAGGACGCCCTGGTGTTTTCTTTCGGAGCACGTATGAGTCACATTCTTTAAAAAATCGTTGTATCTCGATGTCGGACAGCAAGTAAACTTCTGGTCGGAAAGAGTTCTGGGAAACAGGGTATTCAAGAACATATGCGTCTAAATCACCCATGGAGCGAAGATAGCGTCCGAACTCTCTAACAGGACTTATCCAAGGGCCGCATTTTGAATTGGAGTGTTCAGAGCGTTCAATACTCCATCCTACTACGAGGCTTTTGCAGAGAACTGTGCTGTTGCCATGCTTGAAATTGTACCGATCTAAGCTCTTTAAACACCATTGAGCCGATGCATTATATTGTATGCCTATGGAATTTTTAAACTTTAGGAATGTTTCCAGAGATGGCCCGAGCGCACTTATAAAAAGACTCATGTATTTACCTTTCGAGATATTCCTGCAAGAGGCAGTACACATTCTTTAAGGTTACTTATGTCTGCGGTTATATAGATATCGGTAGTTCTTGTTTCCGCATGCCCAAGGATTGCTGCAATTGTTGTTAATGGAATGCTATTTTGAACCATCATCGATGCTGCGTTATGGCGCAGCATACACATACCCCAGATACGACCATCCTTTTGTATGCCAGCGCGTTGGAGTATGTTGCTTACGATATAGTAGCACGTTGAGTGTCCCCCCAAAGGTATAAAAGGTGCTTGGCTTCGCAAGAACACATGGTCATCGTCAACTCTGGGACGCTCCTCTAAAATATAGCGATAGATCGAATTCCCAATATCAACTGTTAATGGAAGGCATACAGCGTTGCCCGTTTTGCTTTGCTGAAAGAAAATGGTCTCATTGTCCCAGTCTATATTGGCGAGCCTCAAATCGACCACATCAACCGCACGCATTCCCGTAGTAAGCCCCAGGAAAAATATCGCTGCATCTCTGTGAGATACACTTGGAGATGATAGTACTTCTTCTATACTCATGATCTCATTGTCCGTAAACATTGGAACTATCCGCTTGGTGCGGTAAGGATGAATCCCTGCCACTGCAAAATAAAGATCTTCACGCCCAAAATGCCGGAAGATATTGCGCAATATGCAGAGGACATTACGCTGATGTTTCTGAGACCAAGAGCAAATATAATTTACGACATCTGATACAGCCAGATCCTTTAAGGTCAGTATTCCACCGTCCTCCATATAGCGAAGGAGATGTAACATCCCATTTTGAAAAAATCCGATCGTTCCAATATTTGAATACTGTGTTTTTAAGTGCTCCATATAATCCTGATAGATTTCTATGAGATGTATAGATTTCGGCAAATTCTTCTCTTTTGTGACCATTGAGAAATCAAAAGTGCCTTGGAGATAAAATGAATTTATTAGCCGCACAAAACGACCATACATGACATTCCGATATCCGACAAACGCTCCTGTTTCCTCATTAAACACATTATCAGCAAATATTTGACCAATGTTGACTGTATAAGTATCATAGCCATTTTCTGCGCAGAACTTCTTGAATCTATTGCTGACTTGTTTGTAGTTTTCGATACTTTTTACCGCATAGCCTGCATTGGTTAAAGCGGCTAAAAAGGCCTCGCACAAATCATTAATATCTGATTTCATAGAAGACACCCTCCATTTGCCTGGTGCTCCCTATAATATCAAAAATATTATGCCGAAAAAAGTCTTTAAATTATTGCATTTTCAGCGCAATATAAAAGATTTCGGGATAATATTTTTTTCGATATAATCTCCACAGATGATGAGGCAATCCTCTTTGGTCAGGTCACGTTGCTCATGGAATGCTGCAGGCAGGAGCCTGCTGAAATCACCGTGCGTATCACCGGTTATAAAAATGGCCATTTCTTTTCTCCCTTTTCTATTCATTCTACTTCCTGTTCCAGCACCACATCCGAGTCTCGGAAGTGGATGTGGATGGTTTCCGCATCCTCCACCGTGATCTTTTGGATGACCTGCCGGACGAGCTCATTGTCAAATTCCGTGTAGCCCGCGGCGCATTCCATGACACTGTCCCACATCTGCCGGCGTCTGGCAGCCTGTTCCTCCAGATTGACCTCTGCCTGCTGCGCGTCTGCGATCTGCGCCTTAAGGGATTCCTTCTCATCCGTCAGCGCTTTCATTCTGGCATTCAGCTCGGTATCGGCCATGTTGACGAGCAGCCGATCCAGCACATCGCTTTGCTCCCGGCTCACCGCATCCATACGCTTCTTCAGCTGCAGCAGCCGTGCACCGGCCTGAGATAACGCCTGCCTGGCTTCCTCCGCCATGGCCAGCACATTGGGGCAGACCTCCTGCCGGATGGCGGCGTACTCGTTCATGGCCGCGAGGATGGCGCTGTGCAGCTTGCCTTCATCCAGTGTCGGAGAGTGCTGGCAGTATTTTGTACCGAACTCCAGCCGGGAGACACAGCGCCACACGATGCGCTTTTTCCCATTTCTGGCCCATGTGACCCGCTTGTAGGGGGAGCCACACTCGCCGCACACCAACAATTCTGTCAGCGCGTATTTACCGGAGTATTTCCCAAGTTCCGTTTTTCCGCTCTTTTGCAGCACCTTCCGTTTGCTGGACCGGCGCGTCATCTCCTGCTGCACCTGATTGAACAGATCCCTTGAGACAATGGCCGGATGGCTGTTCTCCACATAGTACATCGTGCGTTCGCCACGGTTCTTTTTGACCTTTTTGTTGATGCAGTCCGTCACATAGGTTTTCTGCAGCAGGGCGTCTCCAATGTACTTTTCATTGGTCAGGATATTGTGGATGATGGAGGGAGACCAGCGCTCTACACCCTGTGCGGTGGGAACACCGTCCTCGTCCAGCTCCCGCTTGATCTGTCCCAGGGTGCAGCCGTCCAGATACCTGTGGTAAATGCGGCGGATGATCTCCGCTTCCTCCGGTACGATCTCCGGCTGTCCGTCCGCTCCCTTCCGGTATCCCAGCATCTTCTTGTACTGGAAGGTGACCTTTCCCGCCTCCGCGCTCTTCTGCTTTCCCCACGCGACATTCTTGCTGAGAGACTCGGATTCCGCCTGGGCGAAGCCGCTGAACAGGGTGATGAGAAATTCGCTGGATTCCGTGAGGGTGTTGATGTTTTCCTTCTCGAAGTACACCCCAATGCCGTTTGCTTTCAGGAGCCGCACCGTATCCAGACAATCCACCGTGTTTCTGGCAAAGCGGGAGAGGGACTTGGTGATGATGAGGTCGATGTGTCCCCGCTTGCAGGCGGTGATCATCTTGTTGAACTGCGTCCGTTTTTTCAGGCTGGTGCCGGAGATGCCCTCATCGGCATAGATCCCTGCCATCTCCCAGTCCGGGCTGTCCTGGATCTTCTGGGTGTAGTAGGTCTTTTGCGCCTCATAGCTGTTGAGCTGCTCTTCGCTGTCCGTCGAGACGCGGCAGTAGGCCGCTACGCGCATTTTTCCGTCATGGTCTCTGTGCAGTTCTTCCGGTTTTCTGGTTGCGGGGATCACCCGCACCCGCCGCTCTAAGGTGGCTGCTGTCGCTTCCATGGATCATTCATCCTTTCCTGTCGCTTTTTTATCCGTAAATATAAGAGTTACTTCGGTATCCTGTGAGATGGTAATATGGGAAACCGCTCGTTGGAAGCGTCTCCAATCCGCCTCTGTCAGACTATCTGACGGCTCAGATTCGGCAGACGACTCCGGACAGCAGGCATACCGTGCTGCCGCACCCTGCATAATCAGCGCCATCACCGCTTCTGGCGAGTCTGGCTGCTCCAGCCCCCGGTTGATGGCATTGTCCAGCCGCATGACCTCCGCGGAGGGCGTGTAGGCGGTGCAGCTGGTCTGTTCATGGCCCCGGAACTGCCGGACGATCCCGTTTACCGTCGCATCCATGTCCATGACCGCGGTATTCCCGCAGCCTTCGCATCTCAGATACAGTTTGTCGCTGTTCTGCCAGCCGCCGCCCAGCCGGGTCATCTTCCCGCCGCAGGCGCAGCGGAAGTACGGAGTCAACCGCGCAATGGCAGGCTTCTCTCCGTGGGACTGCTTCCTGGCATTCTTTTCCGCCGTCTTTTCCTGCGCCGCTTGGAAAATATCCGCTTCCACCAGTATGGGGTATCCCTCCTTACCGGTGTAACGGGGATTTTCCAAAAGGCGCTTTACCTTATGCTTGTTCCAGAGCGGCACTTCCCGGCAATACGGAATACTCTGCCGGTTCAAGGCGTCCGAGATGGCCTGATAGGACGCCCCGGCGTTGTAGAGCGTAAAGACCATACTGACGGTCCGCTGCTCCTCCGGCACGATCTCTAACGCGCCGTTTTGGATCTGATACCCGTATAACACCTTGCGGTTGATCATCTTGCCGCCACCTCCCATTGTTCTGTCAGTTCCAAGCCTCCGTAAAGCCGGAAGCGGATGCGGGTTTGAGTCTCTGCAATAATCTTCTCCACCAGACGTTCGAATAGCTCTTCATCGAAGCCGTCCAGCCGTTCCGGTCCGTTGAGAAGCGTCTGCTCCACCTTGCGGAGCGCGTCCATCGTTTCGTCTATCGCTTCGTTCTCTGTCAGCCTGCGCCGTTCTCCGCGAAGCTGCGCCAGTCTGGCGCTGATGGCATTCATGCGGGCGGCGCAGATATCCGCGTCCAGCAGGCCATTGGCCCGCAGAGTGCTGATCTTATGGCTTTCTTCTGTTGCTTCCGCGATGGCCCGGTTGATGGCCAGCACCTGCGGATGATTCTGCCGCAGGATCGTGTCCAGCGTGTTCAGCTGCCGGAGGGCCGGGGCCAGAATGATGTCCGCGTTGCTTTTGAGCCTGTGGTACATCCGCAGGAAGGCGGCATGGATCTCCGCTTCCGGGATGCGTCCTACAGGGCAGTCCGCGGCGTGGCGGTCGTGGGTTCGGCAGACCCATGTCACATATCCGTTCTGGCTGCTTCGGCGCTGAAACACCGTCCCGCAGTTCCCGCAAACGATTTTTAAGGCAAGGGGGCTTTTTTCTCTGCGCTTTTTCTCTTTCTGCGCTTTCTTTTGCAGCAGTGCCTGCACCCGCTCAAAGGTGTCCCGGTCGATGATAGCTGGATGGGAGTTCTCCGTGTAGTATTGCAGGCGTTCCCCGTGATTTCGTTTCTGCACGAAGGGGAAACCGCAGCTGTAGGATTTCTGGCTCAGAGCGTCTCCGATGTACTTTTCATTGGTCAGCAGGTATCGAACCCCCGTTTCTCTCCAGCATTCCGCGCCGGACTGGGAGGGGATGCCTTTCGCCGTCAGCTGCTCCGCGATCCATCCGGAGCTGCGCCCCTTGAGGTATGCGTCGAAGATCCAGCGCACCGTGGCGGCTTCCTCTGGGACGATCTCAAGATCTTTCTTATTTACGATTCGGTATCCGTAAGGGGCGGTGCAGGTGATAAATTCCCCACGCTCCATCCGCCGCTGATAGCTCATCTTCTGATTGGCGGAGATGGAGATGGATTCTTGCTGGGCAAGAGAACCGGAAACGCTCACCATCAGTTCGGTGGTGAGCGTTTTCGTGTCGATATTTTCTTTTTCAAACCGGACGCTGACGCCCATGGTGGATAACTCCCGCAGGGCGGACAGGCAGTCTCTGGTATTCCGGGCGAAGCGGGATACGGACTTCACCAGAATTCGGTCGATCTTGCCCTTTCGACAGTCTGCCATCATCCGGTTGAAGTCCTCCCTCCTATCCATTCGGGTGCCGGTGAGCCCTTCGTCGGCATACACGTCTACCAACTCCCAGCCGTCATGCTGGGCGATCTCTTCCGTGTAGCTGCGGATCTGGGCGGCGTAGGAATGCAGCTGATCCTTGGAGTCCGAACTGACCCGGCAGTAGGCTGCCACCCGCAGATGTTCCGCTTCCCGCGTCTGCGGCGCGATGATTTTTACCTGTGCCATGTTTTTCACTTCCCTGTATCTTTTTTGTCAACACACAAGCTACCACACGATCCGCAGAATATCCAGCACTATTCCCAAACAGTCTGCGGGGAATATTTCTCTCTGGCCAGTCTCTTGGCGTAAGACAGTTCTTCCGCGCTCAGCAGGCCGATTTCCGCCAGATGCTCCAGCATCCTGACTGCCAGCCGATACTGCAATTCTTTCTTTGCGTCGATCATCTTCCCACCTCAAAATAGCTCTCCGGCTTTTTCTCCTGCAGAAACCTTGTCACTTCCCGCAGGCTGCCGGTCCTCCGCATTTCCGGCAATGCCTCACTCACAGCCTGGGCGTATCTGCGGCCACGGCAGGCCCGTTCATCCAGAATGGCGATGACGCAGGTATCGCTCTCCGTGCGGATGGCCCGTCCAAATCCCTGGCGCAGCTTGATCTGCATCTCTGGTACAGCTACCTCACGGATGAATGCGTGAAGGGAAGGATACTTTTCCAATTCCCGCTCCTTCCGGGCGTCCGGATAGGCGAAAGGCAGGCGTGGGATGATCAGCAGAGATACACAGTCGCCGGGGAAATCAAAGCCCTCCCATGCCGCGCCGGTGGCCAGCAGCACCGCTCCCGGCGTGTGCCGGAACTGTTCAATGATGTGGGGCGCGTTGCGGCCCAGCGTCAGCAGTGGGAATGGGAGAGATTCCTCCCACAGCCGCTCCTTCACAGCCGACATGGCTGCGTAGGAGGTAAAGAGCACCAGCGCGTGACCGGAAGCTGCTTTGATGAGTCCGACGAGCTCGGCAGTCAGCTCATTAAAGTACACATCCGTATCCTCCACTCTCTGGCGGGGCGGGATTTGCGGAAGGTAGAGCAGGCCGTTGTTCCGGTAGTCAAAGGGGGATGGAGAAACGGATTCCATGACACGGTGTCCCTTCTCCAATCCTGCCTGCGTTTTGAAACGGCGGAAATCGCTGCCCACCGCCATGGTGCCGGAGGTCAGAACAAACGCCTGATCCGGCTGCCACAGGATCTTTTTTATTCGCTGCGTGATATCGCCGGCTGCGGCGCACAGCATGGCGCCGCCTGTGCTGACATCTTCGGCAGTGTAAAAAATCATATCTGTCTGGGAACTGGTGAACAGCTTGACCGCGTCCAGCACCGTATTCAGCTGGCGGCTTCCCAGCGGGGAGAGCAGGCTGCCGATCTGCCGCTGGATGATGGGCAGTGTGCGGGATGGCGCGGTCAGCAATCGCAAGCAGGCTTCCACCGGCTCCGCTTCCTCTCTGGGCTGCGCCAGCTTGCGCAGCAAAGGATCTGTGCTGTCCTCCAGCATTTCTGCCGCCAGTAAGTACCGTTCCTCTTTTAGCTGAAGGATAAGGTTTCGTATCTCTTCGGCCGCCAACGTCACACCCAGCATCTGCTGTGCGGTTTCCGGAAGCTTATGGGCTTCATCCACGATGATGATGCTGTGCTCCGGGAAGATGGGGCGTTTTCCCTCGCTGCGGTGGATGGCGTCTGCCACCAGCAGGTTATGATTGCAGATTTGAAACAAAAATTGATTTTTGTCGCAGGTCTTGAGGAACCGCTGATAGCGGCAGTCCCTCTGTTTGCAGTCGCAGACCTGCGGTACGCAGACACGCTCCCGGTCATAGCCGCTGAGATGAGAAACTCTGTCCATGTCCAGCGTTTCCTTAAGAGTCCGGAGCGCTGCCAACGCTTCCGGATTTTTCTTTCCAAGGTTTACCTGACGCAGCCGTCTGTCCAATCGCTCGTCGCAGACATAATGGCTTTTTCCTTTGCGGATGACCGCTTTCAGTGGCTTGGTAAGAATCCCGTCCGCCATTAGGATACAGGACAGCAGCGGCAGATACTCCATCAGCACCGCGTTTTGCAGCGCGATACTGGAAGTGGAAATGATGATGGGGCGGGCGATCTGCCCTGTCGGGAAAGCAGACGCTGCCGTGGCAGCCGCCAGATAGGCGTAGGTCTTGCCGATGCCCGTCCCGGCATCGCACAGGGCGATCCTCCCGTCCTGCATGGCGTCCAGCATCCGGTGGCTCAATTGGATCTGCTCCGGGCGCTGTGCCATACCGTGGGCGGGAAGAAGGTCCTGAAAAATATGGTCGATCAGTTTATGGGCTTTCAGCCTGTTGTCATTGGTATTCATCCGATAATTACCTCTTTTCCTGTCATGCTTTGTTTTCGTTTCCACCGTATTTGCAGCGCGCGCCCCGGTGTGAAAAGGGAACAATACGGACAAGGTCCGGCAAGACCTTCACGGGCGTATTTCCGGGATCTCTACTGCTTTCAATCCCGGAGCAGCCCAGCCTCTTCATGCTGGCCAGTGCATTGTGTCTCATTATCTGCCCGGACAGCGTCTCTGCGGGCGGCGCTGCCAACGCCGCCCCTGCGCAGGTAAAATCGCTCACCGCAGGAAGCTGCAAGGCTTCCCACGGGTCGTGGCGCACACTGCGCGGATCGCTCTTCTGTCCGGGTGGTTATCCGTATTGCTGGTATGCAATTTTCAAGGAACAGCGAGGGGCATTCGGAGCCCCTCACTGTCCTCCCGAAAATTGCGTTCGGTGAATACCCTTATTTCGAGGAATTTTCAAAAAACTTTTTGAGATCCCGCAGGATGCGGTCTCTCCGCTTGATGACCGCCCGCTGGCTGACGCCCATTCTTTGAGCGTATTCCCGTGTAGACGCGCCGTCGAAGAACAGAGCGTTGATGAGTTCCCGGTCGGTATCCTTTAGTGACAGCAGCGCCAGCAAAAGGATCTGCTTCTGTTCTGCCAGATTCCGAAGTTCCTCACGCTCCAGTGCCTCCGTTTCGGCGCTGGGGGCCGTTTCTGCTCCGACATAGTCCGGCAAAAGCGCATCTTCCTCCATCTGCTCCAGAGAGAGCAGTTTTCCGGAGGACTGTTCCTCCGTGATATAGCGCTCCCTGCGGTCTGCCTGCGCATAGGCGAGGTAGACATCCTCCGGCACCTCTACGTCCATACCGTCTACAGTGATGATATTGGCGATGACTTCGCCACCTTCGTTTCGAACGCGCCGATAGTTGCGTTCTTCCTGCCATTTTTTCATGATTCATGACTCCAATCTCAGATTTTTTTGAAATGTCTGAGATGGGGTCACGGATATTTAGCGATATAGGGCTGCCAGCGTCTGCGCATTGTGTGCCTTTCCGCTTTTCAGCCAAAGGAAGGCGCAAAAAAGAGCCTTACGCATAGCTGAAAAGCTACTTGTAAGGCTCCTAACTCAATGTTCCCATATTCGATGATGGGTGGCTGGTGCGCTTGACGAAGTCATATCAATTGGATTTTTAATTTATGCCTGAACATATCCCATAAAGTGGATGGGCGTGTGGATCAGGGGGTGAGCATCCGGTGTCAGCACCGTGATGCCGATCTGTTCGCCGCACTTGGGGCATTTGGCAATCAGGTCAGGGTGTTCCGCTCTGTGCAGAGCAAACAGCCTGTACTGAGACTGCTCCGCACCGCTGGGGATATCCGCGATACGGCCCTTGCCGCACAGCGGACAGCGCAGGGAATTGGTTTTTGACATAGCGCCTCGCTTTCTCTGTTCTCTTTTTTGAGAACAGTACATGAAAATTTTTTACAGCAGGTTATGGTTCTCCAACCGAATGCGCATGGCCTGCTTGGATACCTGAAAGATACCTGCCATATCCATCACCAGCTGTTGATTCGTCCGTCCGGAGCGCAGCTGATAGAAACAGCGCTTAACCTGCGGCAGCGGCAGCAGAAGGATAGAGCCCAGCAGGTTCGCCTGCACTTCCAATGTGTTGTCGCTCTCATCGCCGGAACGGAGCGCCGCGTTTTCGCCGGTCCCGCTGAACTGTTTCTTATGGAGCAGCCAGTGCCCCAGCTCATGGGCGCAGGTAAAGCGCAGCCGCCCGGTAGATGCTTCCTCTTCGCAGAGAGAGCAGTCGATGAGGATGGTGCCGCCCTTGACGGGAAGAAGGTCATAGCGGTGGTTTTCCCAGTCATAGATCGCTGTGAGACCGTCGTCAAAGATGGTCTCGCCCAAAACCCGCCCATTATTCCGCAGATATTGATACTCCAGCACCAGCCCCTGTGCCTCGATGATGTCCTCAATGGGAATGGCTGCGGGGGAACCGTAATAAAGTCTGGGGTCATAGGCGGTGATCACATCGCGGGCGATCCGCTCCAGCGCCTGTTCGCGGTAATATGCTTTTTTCATGCGTCTATTTCACCGCCCTCTTTGGATTTCTTTGCGCGCTGGGTGATCCGGTCGATAAATTCCTGCCACTCCTGGTCTGTGGCGTCTGCCTCCTTCGCCGTGCGGAGCGCGGCCCGGACGATCTCCCGATCCATGATGTAGTCCGGCAGGTCTGCGGATACCCGGTTATTCTGGGACTTGGCGGCAAGATCCAGCATCTGCTCGGTTTCCACCTTGCTCAGATGCAGTTCCTGCTCCAACCGTTCCAAATATGCGCGCGTCGGCGCCGGTCTGCGGTCGTTCTCAATGTTGCTCAGATAGACTGGCGACAAGTCCAGCTTTGCCGCCAGTGTGCGCAGGGACAATCCGATAGATTGCCGTTTCTCTCGAACGAAGCTGCCGAATGTCTGTTCCAAGTAACTCACCTCCTATCCGTGTTCTCTTCTCTGGAAACACTGTAGCCCCAGTATAGCAAACATTCGTTCGATTGGCAAGCCGTGAAAAAGATGGTGTTCCCCGCAGGGAACACCATCCTGAAATTATTTCAGCCACGCTGCCATATCCCGCATTTCCTCCAGCACTGCTGCTGGGCTGACGATGCGAATCTTACCGCTAAAGGTAAAGACCCAACTGAAGAACGGAGGGCTTGGCGCGACCTCGACTGTGGCACGGAAATGCTGTTCATCTACAGTTTCCGTCTGCACATTTTCACCGAAGCGGTCGATCACGCTGCGCATGACCTCATTATCGCACAGCAGCTCTACGGTACAGAGGTTGTCCGGGTACATCCCAAACACCTTGCGGACATACTCCGCCGGATCAAAGTCCGGTGTCTGGACTGCCGTATGTTCCAGCGGTTCGACTGCCGTCATGCGATCCACCCGAAATTGTGCAATCTTTCCGTGCTTTTCCGACCAGCCTACGGCATAATAGCAATCTCGGCTCCAGATAAGGGCATACGGGCTGAACTGATAGCGGTAACCGTTATGCTTGAGTATCTTTTCTTTCTGCGGGGTGTATTCGTAATACTGAAAGGTGATCTGCCGTTTTTCCTGAATGGCGTTATGGATCTCATCCACGCTGTAATAGATGCACTCATTCTCCGGTTTGGCGGTACCTTCCATATAAATATGCCGATCCAACTGGCGGGCATGAGATTCACTGGTGAGCTTACCCAACTTTTCAATAAGCCGCTCGCTCTTTTTGGCCGTAATAAAGCGGGAGGATTCCACCGCGTCCACCAGCAGCTTCAGCTCCGGCAGTTCAAACAGCCTCTCCCCCACGAAATATCGATTCTGGGTGCTTTTGACGCATACGATGTCCATACCGCTGCTTTGCAAGACTTCAATAGCGGAATATACGCTCTTGCGCCCCGCCTGAATGCCACACTCCTGCCAGAATGCAAGGATTTCTGACACGGAGGCAGGATGTTTATCATCTGTACGTTTATATAAATACCGCTGTAAGAGCAGCAGTCCGTATTGGGATCCGTTTTTCATGCTGAGACCTCCGATCCAAATTCATATCTTCTCTTATAGTTTAATGAGCGGATCTTATTCCGTCAACTGTTTCTGACCCCGTGATGGTCAGGCGCATCGCATTTTGTCTGCACTATTGCTTTATAATAGAATACCAACGGCCTGCACAAGACCTATTCTCTTGCTCTCTCAACGCTGCTGCCGAAGCTGACTGCTCCCTGTGACTATGGCTCGATCACCTATGACAAGAGGGTTGTTACCGATCTGGGCACTGGCTCCTTTATTACCCTTGTAAACGGCAAGACCGGTGAACTGACGTTGGAAGCAAACAGAAGCGGCACTGACGAAGGATGATTCGGCACGATCACTGTTACAATCTCCACGAGCAACTATCAGGATATCACTCTGACCATCAACGTCAGCGCGGAGAACAAGATCACTCCGCAGGCGGACGGCGCAGTGACGGCAACGGACATCACCTATGGTCAGGCACTGAATGACAGCAAGATCGCGGGCAAGGTGAAGGACGGCGGCAAGATGGTTAACGGTACGTTCGCATGGGTGGATGGCACAGGCGCTGTATCCTACCGCATTGACACTGCTAACAGCACAGGCGAGGCGACCATCGATCCCAACACCGGCGTTCTGACTCCAGTCAAGGTCGACTCCGTGAGCGTCATCGCAACCAAGGCGGGCGACAACGACTACAACGACATCACCAGTGCTCCCTTCGTGCTCATGATCAAACCGGCCACGCCCGCCGGCGCGCCGAACTACACCAGAATCACTACAAGCGGCAAGACGCTGAAGGACGCGGCGCTGACCATCGAGGGCAGCACGCTGAACCCAATGACGGCAAGCTGGAATGGGTGGATGACAAGGACAATGTCCTATCCGGCAATACCACGGTCGAGGCCAACACGGCCTACAAGTGGCGCTTCACGTCTACTGACACCAACTACACGACACTGACCGGCGAGGTTGAGCTGTATCACAAGTCCAGCGGTGGCGGCAGCGGCGTGACGGCTCCCACCATCACGGTCCCCGTTTCCTCTGAGCAGGAGACCGTGATGGTGGATGCGATCGTTTCCGGCAGCACCGCGGCCGTGGAGGTCACCGACAAGCAGCTCAATCAGGTCACTTCGGGCGGCGACATCGTCACCGTGGACGTCTCCGGCCTTAAGGACGTGGACAGCGCCAAGCTGCCGTCCTATATCGTTGAGAAGGTCGGACAGACCAAGACGGAGCTGACGGTCATCCTGCCCACCGGATCCGTTGCGCTGGACGCCAAGGCTCTGGCGGCCATCGAGAGGGCCGGGGACGTGACCGTCTCCGGCCGACCGGCGACGCTGACAGACGCCCAGCGGGAGATCGTCGGCACGCTGACGAATGTCGCGGCCGTGGTGGATGTGAAGGTGCTGGTCGGCACCGTGGCGCAGACCGGCTTCGACGGCGGGCGGCTGACGGTCCGGTTCCTCCGGGACGACGGCAGCATCGAGGACATGGGCGGCCGCTACGACGCTGAGACCGGCTGCTTCGTGTTCCAGACGGACCATCTCTCCCGCTATCTGCTGGTGGACAAGGGCTTCGTGGACGTTCCGGCGGGCAGCTACTATGAGGACGCCGTGACCTGGGCGGCATCGAACGGCATCACCACCGGCACCGACGCCACCCACTTCTCTCCGGACGGCAGCTGCACCCGTGCGCAGGCTGTGACCTTCCTGTGGCGTGCCGCGGGCAGCCCCGCACCTAAGAGCACGGCCATGCCCTTCACCGATGTTCCCGCAGGCAGCTACTACTACGATGCGGTGCTGTGGGCGGTCAAGGCGGACATCACCAAGGGAACCACCAACACGACGTTCAGCCCCAACGCGGATTGCACCAGAGCGTAGATCGTAACCCTCCTCTGGCGTTGCAAGAAGTGCCCCGGCTGAACAGCAAAGCCGCTGACATGACCACATAAGCGAACATCGGACAGCGCAGCGGATAGGCTTTTTGCCATGACGCTGCGCTGTCCTGATTTTATATTCCGCATGTTTCCATACTATCGTAAACGGTAAATAACCCGTACCTGCTAAAGCGGGAACAAATATGGCATACTTATCGCAGGGAGGCTCGAGGGTTCTCAATACTCCTCGCGGCATTAGCATTATATATAGGGGAGACAGCATGGACGTGAATATGCTCAGGCGCAGAGCAAGGGCTTCACGGGCGCGTGGATGTTCTTTCTGTCGTTTGCCGATGTGCCCGAATGTGCGTATGAATCCATGGTGTGGTGCTGCATGAACGGCGTAACCGCAGGCGTGAGTGAAACAGCCTTTGCATCAGGCAATGACTGCACCCGTGCGCAGATCGTCACCATGCTCTACCGGCTGCTGGTCGGCTGACTTAGGATGGGATGCAGAGTTGAAGCATCTTTGCGGAAATTTCAAATCAAAGCAAACTGGGATCGGTGCGGCATAAAGCCGCACCGATCCTTTTTGCAATTTCATAAATGCAAGCTCAAGCAGATCAAGTCAGACACGGCGCGCCTTCCCCGCACCTCTTCCATCACATCTACAAATTGTTTTATTGCAGGAGGCTCTGTGATCTAAAATAGCAAAGATTTTTTGAAAAGGCTTGAACCAATCCTTCGACAGAGTTAATATCACACCCACTGGTGAGGGCGGATACGCAGGTGTCGATGCGTTCTCCCATATGTCCGCTTCCCACGAAGAAGAAATTTGATATTAGGAGACCCATTATGGAACAGCACTATCTGACGAATGAACAGATCACAGCCTTTACTGCATCACTTTTTCAGGCGGAACGGTCTCGGGCGACCATTGAGAAATATCAGCGAAGTGTATATGCATTTTTTCTGCATCTGAACGGGCAGCCTGTTACAAAGGATGCCGTCATAGCGTGGAAGGACCGCTTGCAACTGGCAGATGGTTATTCTCCCTCTACGATTAACGCTTTTCTGGCGGCACTCAACGATCTGTTCACATTCCTTGGTTGGACAGAGTGCCGCATGCATTATCTGAAAATCCAACGCCAGCTGTTTCGAGAGGCAGACCAGGAGTTGAACCGTGAAGACTATGAAAAGCTGATTGCCACGGCCAGAAACCTGGGTCGAGAGCGGATCGCGCTGATCATGGAAGCCATCTGTGCCACCGGCATTCGAGTCAGCGAGGTACGCTATCTCACTGTGAAAGCGGCAAACGAGGGCCGGGCCACCATTTCCCTGAAAGGAAAGATCCGTACCATCCTCCTTCCTGGGAAGCTCTGCCGAAAACTGCTGAAATACGCCGGAAAGCAAAAAATCACCTCCGGCGAGATATTTCTCACCAGAGGCGGAACCCCCATAGGGCGCTGTCAAATCTGGGCGGAGATGAAGCGCCTTTGTGCAAAAGCCGGTGTGGAGCCCTCCAAGGTATTCCCGCACAATCTGCGTCATCTGTTTGCCACGGTTTACTACCGCATCTATAAAGATATTGCAAAGCTGGCAGACATTCTGGGGCATTCCAGTATTGAAACCACCCGCATTTACCTGATCACGACGGGGCAGGAGCATCGGCGGCAGCTGGAACGGCTGCAGTTGATCTGCTGAAACGGAATCTATATTCCGTTTCCTCTGCTTCCAATGTGCCCATCAAAAGACAGCAAATAAAGACGCCCATTTTTCTCTATTATTGAGGAAAATGGGCGTAACTTTCTATAGCCGTGCAAGTAGATATCCCACACGGCTGAGTTTCTGCACTTTTAGAGGCGAATTTTCGACGTATCTACTTGAAATTTTTACGAGCGTAGAGTAAAATAAACGTAAAATTGATAAGTTGCCTTTTGCTGAGTTTCTGATTTCATGCAAAACGGAAACGGAATATAGATTCCGTACATAGTTGAAAAGACTTCCCTGTCTGCGCTGCCGGATCAATATAACTGAATGATCATAAGCAAAATGACTGTCCCAGTCGGCAAAGCAGTTGAGATGTGCCCACCTGCAGGGAGCTGCAGAATATATAAATCTCTCATAGGAGGATCAAAATGAAACGCAAAGCATTATCTCTCATTCTTGCGTTTGCCATGGCAGTCAGTCTGTTCACGGTAGGCGCAAGCGCGGCGGAGCCTACCTACGGCGACACCGCGGGCCACTGGGCCGAGGCCTCCATCGAACGCTGGAGCGGCTACGGCATTATCCAGGGCAGCAACGGCAAGTTTGACCCGGACGGTCAGCTTACCTGTGCACAGCTCGCCACCATTCTGGCAAGACTCCTGAAGCTGCCCGCCGCAAAGGACGCAGGCTTCATCGATAACCCGGCGGACGCCTGGTATTATGACGCCATCAACCGCTGTGCCGCCGCTGGCATTCTGAAAGGAAACGGCGATGGCACCGTGACGCCGAATGCGTCCATTACCCGTGAGCGCGCCATGGTCATGTTGGGCCGCGCTCTGGGTATCGAGCCCATCGAAAACCCCAATCTGACGCAGTTCACGGACGGTGCGCAGGTGGCGTCCTATGCCCGGGGCATGCTGGCTGCTCTGATCAGAGCCGGTATTGTGGGCGGCGTGACTGCCGACCAGCTGGCTCCTCAGAACAACATCACCCGCGCAGCCACCGTCACGATTCTTGACCGCGCCATCGGCACCTATGCGGACAAGGCTGGCGAGACGGTCAATGCCAATGGCAAGGGTATCGTCCTCGCTGTGGCAGACGATGTGACCATCACCGGCGAGGTGAACAAGCTGCTCGTGCCTGCCAATGACATCGAAGTGACCGTTAAGGGCAGCAAGAACATTGATGACATCACGGTCAGCGGCGACAACTCCAAGGTCATTCTGGACAACGCCTCCGCGGACAATGTGACGCTGGACGGTGAAAAGAGCGCAGTTGAGACCAAGAACGGCGCCAAGATCGACAATGTGATCATAACCGAGAATGCTCCCGGCGCCACGGTCGATGTTGGCAGCGGCACCACCGTCGGCAATGTGGAGAACCATGCTGAGGATGCCACCGTCACCGGCAGCGGCACCGTGAAGAAAGTGGAGTCCGACAAGGACATCACCGTTAGGACCAAGGAAACCGACGTCAAGAACATCGGCGATGAGAAGATCACTGTCACCGACAAGAGCGGCAAGGATACCACGGTCGGTACCACCGGCTCCGGCTCCTCCACTACCGTGAATAAGGGTACCACCAGTTCCGGCGGTGGCAGCTATACGCCTCCGGCGCAGCACACCCACACCTGGGATGCAGGCGTCGTGACGAAGGAAGCGACCTGTACAGAGGCTGGAGTCAAGACCTTCACCTGCTCCTGCGGCGCGACTTACACTGAAGACATCCCCGCCAAGGGCCATAATTATAATAATGGCGTGTGCAGCAATTGTGGCGATAAGCAGCCGGAAGTCAAGGCAACCGAAAAGGCTTGGGATGCTTTGGATGCAAAGCTAGCAGGAATCAAGGGAAATGACGGCGCAGTGCTGGTTACCGCGAAACGGGAGGGTACTGCATACACGCTGAAACTGAATGTGGATGCAATTCAGTCCGGCGCGGCAGCTTTTGGTGATGATTTCCTCACCGGTCTTGCTACCAACCTGAAGAACGCTTTGGATGAAAACTTTGGCCGCTATGTGCTGACTGCGGATGGTCAGGATGTTTACAACAAGGGTACTTTCCAGAACACCGCACTGAAGAACGCCCTGTTCTCTGTGGCTGACGGTTTCTTTTATACGCTCAATCACATGACAGAAGAAAACGGTGTTTATACCTATAAGACTGTCAACGCCAAAGTGACCGGCGACAATACCTATGCATTCACGATTGCTGTTCAGCTCGAGGGCGAGGATGTTGCTAAGGTGAAGAGTCTTGCCGGAACGCTGGCTGACCACCTGCAGATGGAGATGCTGGATAGCGACGCCATCAACAGCCGTTATGGTATTACCGTTAATGAGAGCAAGGCCATTGTGGTCACGATGGAAATGCCGGGCAAACTGATGCAGGCAGGCGTGGATAAGATTGGAAGCGGTGAAGACGCTCAGAAAGCATTTGATGGCGACGGTGTCACCGTTAGCGCCTTGCTGGGTATCATGAATAGCATCGATTCCTTGGACGGCGTGTTGGGTAGTAATGCCAGTGATGTGAATTCCGTATTGAATACGGTTAACAGCAACGCTAATGTTGTAAACAAGGTTCTGAGCAAGATGACCGCTAAGGTTACTGCCCAGAATGGAACTACGGCTAACTTTGACATGACCTTTACTCCCAACAATACGGGCAATGCATGGAAAGACTTCATGGCTGGTGTGATCGCTATGACCGGCAGTGATGAAGGCAGTGTTGGTGAGATGAAACCCAACCAGTTTAAGGTTGCTCAAGAAGGCACTTATAAAGATTACTACTATGCTGTTCCTGTGACTGTGACAATTGATTTGGATAGTTCTATGGGCTTCCAGGCAACGGAAACGGTTGTTGTGGTTATGCACATTGACTTTACCAAGTATTCCAAGACCGGCACTGCCAGCGTATCTGCTGCTGAGCCCACTGAGACTCCTGCTGCAGCGGAGACTTCTGCCGAATAAGGATTAGTTTGGGAAATTGAAAAACTCTGATTGATTGTCCCACGCATGGGGCAGGGACAAGCGCCCTGCCCCATGCGGTTTTCCCGTTTCTCCCAGCACTGGTGTAGCTGCAGCAATGCTGAGAGAAGTAAAAAAACGACATATAGCCTGAGGACTAAAGAAGATGTGAAGGGGGTGATGCAAATTGAGGGGTACACAACTGGCTGAATTATCCATGTCATGGACGAAAGATTATTCCCTGAGTGCTCTTCTCTTGCTTGGAACGATCTTTAACATATTTTGGCTGTACAGGATGCGGCGGCAACTCCAAATGAAATGGTACGCCGTGATAGCATTCTCGGTGCTGCATACGGTATGTGGTGTTTTGAGTGTAAAAGCATTTGCGTTTCTGGAAACCGGAGATGCTGGCAACATGAGCTTATTCGGCGGAGTGTTCTTTATGCCAGTGCTTTATTTCATCAGCGCAAAGGTTTCAAAACGCAATATCAAGGCCGTTTTTGATATTTTTACGATTTGCATGATCTTCACGGTGATGTGCGCTCGGATCAACTGCATCGTCTCTGGCTGCTGCGCTGGCTTAGTCATACCGGGAACGCATTATCACTTTCCCACAAGGGAACTTGAGATTCTCTATTACATTGTGATGCTGATTCTGCTCATCCCCAGAGTGAAAAAGAGCAAGAACCCCGGCAGTATTTACCCACTTTATATGGCATCCTACGGAGCGTTCCGCTTCATTGATGAATTCTTCCGGACGTCCTCTACGGGGATGCTGTTCCACCTTTCTCATGTCTGGGCAGCCATCGCATTTGCGGCGGGACTCAGCATTTACATAGAAATAAACGCCAGAAATCATCAACGAAAGAAGGTAATAAAGAAATGAAAAGCACATGGAAGCGATTCCTTTCACTTGTGCTCTGTATGTGCATGGTCTTGGCACTGTTGCCCAATGTGACCATGACAGCGTTTGCAGCAACCAGTGGAACTGTGACAGGCTTAGCCGACGAGAACATTGGACTGAGTTTTACGGGCGACGCAGACAACGCGTGGACCGCCACCGGTACCCAGATCATCGGTAAGGCTCGGTCTACGTCTGGGTCAGGCTGCAGCGATGGCAAAGACTATAGTTCTACGCTGACCATCACCAACAACAAGACCACAGAGGCGACGCTGTCCTTTGACTATACCGTCGTGGTAAGCGACGGTACGATTCTGGTGAACTACACCACGACCACCGCAGACGGCAGCTTCAGTCAGAAGCTTGCAGCCGGCGGCACCGTTGAGGTGGAGATCAAATCCGGCAGCACCAGCGCCGACACCATGATCACCATGACCAATGTGAAGCTGGTGGCCGATGTGAGCGCCACCGTGACCTTCCAGCCCTCCGAGAACGGCTCCTATACTGTGGACGGGAAGACTATCACCGAGGTGTACACCCACACCCAGAGCTCCATAACCGCCTATCAGGTGGAGGCGACCCCGGCGGAGGGCTACCGCTTTATGGGGTGGTACGATGTGGCCAGCGGAAAGTGCATCAGCACCGATGCCAAGACCGCCCTGAACTTTGACAGTGACCGTACCATCACGGCGCGGTTCGTCAGCAAGGAGCTGGCGCTCTTTGAGACCGGCGGTCAGGTGTTTGCAGACCTGAATGAAGCGGTTGCCTATGCACAGACAAACGGTCAGTCCAAGATTACCTTGGCAACCGATGGTTCTATCGGCGGCAGCTATACCATTCCGACTGGAATTACACTGCTGATTCCGTTTGATGAGGCGGGAACGCTGTATACGGATGCTCCTGCGGCAATTCGCACAGCCCCAGCTTCGAAGCCGTTCCGAACGCTGACGATGAGCGAAGGAAGCTCCATTACAGTCAATGGCGCGATTAGCTTGGGCGGCAGATATTTTGCCGCTGCCGGCAGCCAGCAGGGACGTCCTGTGGGTGATTACGGCTATATCAAAATGGCTGACATCAGCTCCATCACGGTCAAGAACGGCGGTAATCTCTATGCATGGGGCTTTATCTCCGGCAGCGGCTCTGTTTTGGCGGAATCTGGCGCTACGGTGTACGAATTCTATCAGATTGCAGACTTCCGCGGCGGCAGCGCATCTTCCAGCATGGGCCATGGGGTGTTCCCATTTTCGCAGTACTTCGTACAAAACATCGAAGTTCCCTTGACGTTGAATGCCGGCGCCAATGAACAGGTTTATAGCGGCGTTTATGCAATGAAGAGCACATATACTACTGCTATTAATTTCATTGGCGACACCGGTATGTTCAAAGTGGAATCCGGTAGCTTTACTAAGGATTACGATGAAAAGACGGATCGTCTTGTATTCACAGTAAACGGCGAAGCGGCATTGAACACGTTGTCGCTGACGCTTGCAGGCATGGATGTCAACTCTGCAAGCTACGTATTGCCTATCACCAACAACATTACCATCAATATCCAGTCCGGAAATGTGACGATCAATCAGACGGCAGCTCTGCTGGCGGGCGTTGAGGTCAACATTGCCGAGGGCGCTGGCCTGACGGTTGCAAACGGAAAAAATGTCTATGTTTACGATGCTGATGAATGGAATTCCGATAACTTTGTCTGGGGCCCCTGCAAGTTTAAGTCCTCTGCATATGCACCGGGCAAGGCGTACGACCGCACAAATACAGACCTTAAGGACGCTAAGATTGATGTAAACGGCAGTGTAACGGCTATTGGCGCCATCTACACCACCAATGGCGGCGCTGACATTTGCAGCAGCAACGGAACCGGCAAATATGTGCAGCAGAGCATACCTGGTAAGGAAACCGCAACCTATCAATATAATGCAAATGGCAATAATGCGGTGACCATCCCCATCACCGCCGCGAAGCTACACAACGCAGACGGCACCTACACCGAGACGGCAAATGCCAGCGCGGGTACGACCATTCCCTATCTGGATGGCGTATGGGGCGGTGCTGCGAACATCACTGTTGACTTTGACGCCAACGACGGCGAAGGAACGAAGCCTATCTGGACAGGTAAGCCCAATACGAGTTTTGATCTGCCAAAGAACACCTTTACCCGCGAAGGCTACACCTTCACCGGCTGGAACACTGCGGCAGACGGTACCGGCACGTCCTATGCCGACGAAGAGCCCGTGAGCTTCGACGCGGACACCACCCTTTATGCCCAGTGGACGGTGGATCCGGTCATTACCTTTGTGGCCAATGATGGCGAGGGCACCATGGGTACCCAGACCGTGAAGCCCAATGAGGCGACTGCCCTGACCGCCAACACCTTCACCCGCG
>ENA-UONY01001135-UONY01001135.1-human-gut-metagenome-genome-assembly--contig:-CS9-NODE-1135-length-24387-cov-6.895940_pt1 | contig 24387 bp, 25 predicted proteins | sample MGYA00242465_ERZ724012 | MGnify/ENA metagenome assembly ERZ724012 | reverse complement strand
CGGCCGCGTGCTGCTCAAGCCCGCCGCCCCCGGTACCGGCATCATCGCCGGCGGCGCTGTGCGTGCCGTGATGGAAGCTGCCGGCATCAAGGACATCCGTGCCAAGAGCCTGCGCTCCAACAATCCCAACAACGTCGTCTCCGCTACCATGGAGGGCCTCCTGTCTCTGCGCAACGCCGAGCAGGTCGCCGTTTACCGTGGCAAGTCGGTCGACGAGCTGAAGGCGTAAGGAGGATAACGGTATGGCAACTCTGAAGATCAAGCTCGTCAAGAGCCTGAACGGCAGACTGGACAAACACATTGCCACTGCCAACTCCCTGGGTCTTTACAAGATCGGCAACGAGACGACCCAGCCTGACAACCCCCAGACCCGCGGCAAGATCGCCCAGATCGGCTATCTGCTGAAGGTCACGGAAGAATAAGGAGGCCCCACGTATGTTTATGAATGAACTTTCTCCCGCCGCCGGCAGCACCCAAGTTGCCAAGCGCAAGGGAAGAGGCATCGGCACCGGCAACGGCAAGACCGGCGGCCGGGGCCACAAGGGCCAGAAAGCTCGCTCCGGCGGCGGCGTCCGCATCGGATTCGAAGGCGGCCAGATGCCTCTGGCCCGCCGCATCCCGAAGCGCGGCTTCAACAACATTTTTGCCAAACCCCTCGAGTCCATCAACGTCTCTGCTCTCAACCACTTTGAAGACGGCGCCGTCGTTGACGCCAACGTCCTTCTGGCCGAGGGCATCCTGTCCAAGTGTGTCTACGGCGTGAAGATCCTCGGCAACGGCGAGCTCACCAAGAAGCTCACCGTCAAGGCCAGTGCCTTCTCGGCCAGCGCCAAGGAGAAGATCGAAGCCGCCGGAGGAAAGGCCGAGGTGGTGTAAGGTGGTCCAGACATTCCGTAACGCATGGAAGATCCCTGAGCTGCGCCGGAAGATCCTCTTCACGCTGTTCATCGTTCTTCTCTACCGGCTCGGCAATGCCGTGCCCGTGCCTTATGTGGACACCAACATTCTTGCGACCTACTTCGCGCAGCTGAAGAACACCGTCCTCGGACTTTACAACACGATGTCCGGCGGCGCGTTCTCCATGGCTACCATCTTCGCGCTGAGCATTCAGCCCTACATCAACGCCTCGATCATCATCCAGCTGCTCTGCATCGCCATCCCGGCGCTCGAACGGCTGAGCAAAGAGGGCGGCGAAGAGGGCAAAAAGAAGATCGCTGCCATCACCCGTTACTCCACGGTCGGCATCGGCCTTCTCCAGGGCTACGGCTACTACGTGCTCATGAGCCGCAACGGCATCATCGTGTCCGACGCTCCCGCCGTCTGGGCGGCCATCGTCATCGTGATGACGTTCACCGCGGGCTCCGCGCTCGTCATGTGGCTGGGTGAGCAGATCACCGAATTCGGCATCGGAAACGGTATCTCCATCATCCTGTTCGCGAGCATCGTCAGCCGCTTCCCGCAGAGCCTCGGCAACCTCGTCAGCAAGGCGATCAACCACGACCTCTCCTGGGTCGCCACGATCCTCATGCTGATCGGTGCTCTCGCCATGATCGTGCTGATCGTCATCGTCAACGATGCCGAGCGCCGCATCCCGGTTCAGTACGCCAAGCGCGTCGTCGGCCGGAAGATGTACGGCGGCCAGGCTACGTACCTGCCGATGAAGGTCAACATGTCCGGCGTGCTGCCGATCATCTTTGCGCAGTCCATCGCGTCCCTGCCTCCCACGATCATTCTGCTCTGCGGCGGCGGCCAGGACAGCTGGTTTATGCGCACGTTTGACAGCAACACGATCCCCTACGCGATCGTGTACTTCCTGCTGATCCTCTTCTTCGCTTACTTCTATGCGACGATCCAGTTCAACCCCGTGGAAGTTGCGAACAACCTGAAGAAGAACGGCGGATTTATCCCCGGCTACCGTCCCGGCAAGCCGACCAGCGAGTTCATTCAGAAGGTCCTGAACAAGGTCACCCTGTTCGGCGCCATCTATCTCGGCATCATCGCCTGCGTGCCCATCATCATCAGCGCCTGCTCCGAGGCCGCTGCGAACACGGGCATTTCCCTCGGCGGCACCTCGATCATCATCGTGGTCGGCGTTGCCATCGAAACGGTGCAGGCTCTCGAGAGCCAGATGCTCATGCGCCACTACAAGGGCTTCCTTGAATAAGGAGATCCTGTTATGAAGCTTACTCTGCTGGGCGCCCCCGGCGCTGGAAAGGGGACCCAGTCGGACATCCTCTCCCGTAAATTGGGTGTCCCCACCATTTCGACCGGCAATATCCTGCGCTCTGCCATCCACAATGGCACGAGCGTGGGACTCGCGGCCAAGTCGTACATCGACAAAGGCCAGCTCGTGCCGGACGACGTAATCATCGAAATCGTGCAGGAACGTCTTGCGCAGAGCGACTGCGCCAACGGATTCATTCTCGACGGCATGCCCCGTACGATCCCGCAGGCGGAAGCGCTTATCGCCCATGGCATTGAGCTGGACGGCGTGCTTTCTCTTGAGGTTTCCGACGAGGACATCGTCGAGCGCATGGCGGGGCGGCGTGTCTGCCCCCGCTGCGGTGCGACGTATCACGTCCGCGTGAACCCGCCGAAGCAGGAAGGCATCTGCGATGCATGCGGCACGGCGCTCATCGTCCGCGCGGACGACGCGCCCGAAACCGTGCGCGACCGTCTGCATGTCTACCATGAACAGACTGAGCCGCTCAAGGGCTTTTATGAAAAGCTGGGGCTGCTCCGCACCGTGGAAAATGTCGGCAGCATCGAGGATGTCAGCCGCGAGATTTTCCGCTCCCTGGGGATCGGTGAATGATGATTACGATCAAATCACAGCGAGAGATCGAGCGGATGCGCGAAGCCGGAAAAATCACGGCGGCTGCCCGAAGCGTCGGGCGGCAGATGCTGCGAGACGGCGTAACCACCGAAGAGATCAACAAAGAGATCCATAAGTTCATCCTGTCCTGTGGAGCCACGCCGACATTTCTCGGCTACGGCGGCTTCCCGAAGAGCGCGTGCATTTCCGTGAACGACGAGGTCATCCACGGCATTCCCGGAAAACGCATCGTGCGCAACGGAGACATCGTCTCCATCGATGTGGGAGCCACCTACAAGGGCTATGTGGGAGACTGCGCCGGCACCTTCCCGGTCGGGGAGGTATCGCCGGAAGCGATGGAGCTCATCCGCATCACGCGGCAGAGCTTCTTTGAAGGACTGAAGCATGCCCGTGCGGGCGGACGCCTGTACGACATCTCCGCCGCGGTGCAGCAGTACGCGGAAAGCCACGGCTGCGGCGTCGTGCGCGACTATGTCGGCCACGGCATCGGCACCAAAATGCACGAGGATCCGGAAGTCCCGAACTATGTTCCCCCGCGGGGCGATCACAGAGCCAATCCCCGGCTCCTGCCCGGCATGACGTTGGCCATTGAGCCGATGATCAACGCCGGCGGACCGGCGGTGCGCGTGCTGTCCAACGACTGGACAGTCGTCACCGTGGACGGCACTTTGTCCGCCCATTATGAGAACACCATTCTCATCACAGACGGCGAGCCGGAAATCCTGACCATCGCCGACGACATTTAAGGAGGGACTTATATGGCGAAAGATGACGTTATCGAGCTGGAGGGCACGGTTGTGGAATCCCTGCCGAACACCTCTTTCCGGGTGGACATCGGCAACGGCCACACCATCCTTGCCCATATCTCCGGCAAGCTCCGCATGAATTTCATCCGCATCCTGCCCGGTGACAAGGTCACGGTACAGATGAGTCCTTACGATCTGACCCGCGGCCGCATCACCTGGCGGTCCAAGTAATTTCGAACTCCAACAGTGCGACACGAAGGAGGATAAACCATGAAAGTGCGTCCCAGTGTGAAGCCCATGTGCGAGAAGTGCAAGATCATCAAGCGCAAGGGTAAAGTTATGTGCATCTGCGAGAACCCCAAGCACAAGCAGCGCCAGGGCTGAGATTTGCCCTACGGCGGATCAATCGCAGATAAGAAATCCGAAAGAAAGGGCATAATTCTTTACTGCCCTTTTGGGGTCGGCCTTCATTATGCCATAGGCCCGAACCACCCCCAGACATGGCATAAAATCATTGAAAGGAATGATTGCAAAACATGGCACGAATTGCCGGCGTTGACCTGCCCAGAGACAAGAGAATCGAGATCGGTCTGACCTACGTTTTCGGTATCGGCAGAACGAGCGCGAAGAGAATTCTCGAAGAGACCGGAATCAACCCTGACACCCGCGTGCGCGACCTTTCCGATGAGGAAGAAGCGCGTATCCGTGAGTGCATCGACAAAGAGTTCATCGTGGAAGGCGACCTTCGCCGCCAGGTGGCTCTGAACATCAAGAACCTGACCGAGATCGGTTCTTACCGCGGCCTGCGCCACCGCAAGGGTCTCCCCGTGCGCGGCCAGCGCAGCAAAACCAACGCGCGTACCCGCAAGGGCCCGAAGCGCACCATCGCGAACAAAAAGAAGTAAGGGAGGGAAACTGATACTATGGCTACCGCACAGAAGGGCAAGAAAGTCCGTACCCGCCGCAGAGAGCGGAAAAATATCGAGAAGGGCCAGGTGCATATCAGCTCTTCCTTCAACAACACCATGGTGACCATCACCGACACCCAGGGCAACGCCATTTCCTGGGCCTCCGCCGGCGGCATGGGCTTCCGGGGCAGCCGCAAGAGCACCCCGTTTGCCGCGCAGACCGCCGCTGAAACGGCTTCCCGCGCTGCTATGGAGCACGGCCTGAAGTCCGTGGAAGTGTTTGTCAAGGGCCCCGGTTCGGGACGCGAAGCGGCCATCCGCGCGCTCCAGACCGCCGGTCTCGAAGTGACGATGATCAAGGACGTGACCCCCATCCCCCACAACGGATGCCGTCCGCCCAAGCGTCGCCGCGTCTGATCAAAGGAGGTAAGAGTAATGGCAAGATATACTGAGGCCGTCTGCCGGCAGTGCCGCCGCGAGGGCCAGAAGCTCTTTCTGAAGGGCGACAGATGCTACACCGGCAAGTGCGCCATGGAGTGCCGCAGCGGCAACCCCGGCCAGCACGGCCAGGGCCGCAGCAAGAACTCCGAGTATGGCCTGCAGCTGCGTGAGAAGCAGAAAGCCAAGAGATACTACGGTGTGCTCGAGAAGCAGTTCCGCGGCTACTACGATCTCGCGGAGCGCCGTCCCGGCCAGGCCGGCCAGAACCTGCTCGCCATCCTGGAGAGCCGTCTGGATAACGTAATCTACCGTCTGGGCTTTGCCATGAGCCGCGCCGAGGCGCGCCAGCTCGTGACGCACGGCCACTTCACCGTGAACGGCCGCAAGGTCAACATCCCCAGCTACCTCGTGAAGCCGGGCATGGTCATCACGCTGAAGGACAGCAGCCGCAGCCTGGAGAAGATCAAGTCCAGCGTCGAAGCCAATGCCTTCCGTCAGCCTCCGAAGTGGCTGGAGTACGATGCCAACAACATGGTTGCCAAGGTCGTCGGCGTGCCCGAGCGCGACGATATCGACCTTCCGATCGAGGAGCACCTCATCGTCGAGCTGTACTCCAAGTAATACCCCCGTCCGATTGGTAAGCTGACACATCTGCGGCGCCGGTCCCACGGCGCCGACATCTAAAGGAGGGTACTACATGATCGAAATAGAAAAGCCGCGTATCGAGTGCATCGAAAATTCGGCGGAAGCATCCTACGGCAAATTCATTGTCGAACCGCTGGAGCGCGGCTATGGCACGACCTTGGGCAACTCCCTGCGGCGTGTTCTCCTCTCCTCCCTGCCCGGAACGGCGGTCACGAAGATCAAGATCGCCGGCATCCAGCATGAATTTTCCACCATCCCCGGCGTGACCGAGGATGTGACCGAGATCGTTCTCAACGTGAAGGGCATCATCGCCCGTCTTCACTGCGACACTCCCAAGACCGTTTACATTGAAGCCTCCGGCGAGGGCGAAGTCACCGCCGGCGACATCAAGACGGACGCGGAGGTTGAGATTCTCAATCCCGAGCATCACATCGCCACGCTGGGTCCGGACGGCTCTCTTTCCATGGAGCTGACCGTTGGGCATGGCCGCGGCTACGTCACGGCTGAGCACAACAAGCCGGCACAGCCCATCATCGGCACCATCCCCGTTGACTCGATCTACTCCCCCGTGCTGAAGGTCAACTACTCCGTCGAGAACACCCGTGTGGGCAACCAGGTGGACTACGACAAGCTGACCATCGAAGTATGGACGGACAAGACGATCACGGCGCGTGACGCCGTTTCGCTGGGCGCCAAGATCCTCTGCGACCACTTCACGCTCTTCACCGACCTTTCGGACGCCGCCGGCGGAACCGTCACGGTCAAGGAGCGCGAGCCGCAGCAGCAGGACAAGGTGCTGGAAATGACGATCGAGGAGCTGGACCTCTCGGTTCGCAGCTTCAACTGCCTCAAGCGCGCAAACATCAACACCGTCGAGGACCTCATCTCCAAAACTCAGGACGAGATGATCAAGGTCCGCAACCTGGGCCGCAAATCTCTCGAAGAGGTCGAGCACAAGCTCGCCATGATGGGATTGTCCCTGGCCAGCGACGACAACAACCAGTAAATAGGAGGAAATAACAATGCCTGCCAACAGAAAACTCGGTAAGACTACCGATCAGCGCATGGCAATGCTCCGCCAGCAGGTCACGGACTTCCTGGACAAGGGACGGATGGAGACCACGGTTACCCGCGCCAAGGAGATCGCTCCTCTCGCTGAGAAGATGATCACCCTCGGCAAGGAAGGCGGTCTGAGCAACTACCGCCAGGCGTGCTCCTTCATCACCCGCGAGGACATCGCCAAGCGCACCTTCGACGAGATCGCTCCCAAGTACAAGGAGCGCACCGGCGGCTACACCCGCATCACCCGCATCGGCACCCGCAAGGGCGACGCCGCGGAGATGGCGGTCATCGAGCTGGTGTAATTCCCGTATAAAAAACGCAGAAACGGCGCAGCCTTTTTTCGAGGCTGCGCCATTTTTATCCGAACAAAACGGTTGGGAAACGCGTCTAAAAGAAAAAGCGAAAGGAACGCCGAAATGAAAAAACTGTGTATTCCTATTGCAATGATGCTCATCGTATGCACGCTGCTGACCGCCTGCGGCGCGCCGTCCACGGCGCCCTGCTACCCGGAGCCGGAGAATTCGGCAGCGCCTCGTCCCACGGCCACGCCGCAGCCGACGGCAACGCCCCAGCCCACTGCCAGGCCCGAACCGGAGGGTACGCCGGTGACACCGGCGGTTCAGACCCCGGCAGAGACGGAAGCGCCGGCAGAGGGCGACGCCATCGAGTGCTATATGGATACCATGACGCTGCGCGAAAAGGTGGGCCAGCTCTTCTTCATCCGTCCGGACGCGCTGGATACAGCGCAGTCACCGGGGCAGATCAACTCCTCGGAGACAGAAGGCGTGAAAACGCTCACGGACGATATGCGCGCGGTGCTCACGGCGTATCCGGTCGGCGGCGTGGCGATCTTCGGCAAGAATATCTCCGACCCGGAAACGCTCCGCACGTTCACCGCGCAGCTGCGCGATGCCACCACAGTGCCGATGTTCCTCGGCGTGGACGAGGAGGGCGGACTGGTCGCGCGGCTTGCCAATAACGCCGCCTTCGGTCTGCCGAAATACGAGAGCGCCGCTGCCGTGGGCGCGTCGGGCAACGCATCGGACGCGGAGGACATGGGCCGCACGATCGGCGCGTATCTCGCCGATTACGGCTTTACAGTAGACTTTGCGCCCGTGGCGGATGTGTATACGAATCCGGCCAATACCGTCATCGGCTGCCGCGCGTTCTCCACGGACGCGAATATCGCCGCGGCGATGGCGGGCGCGTGCGCGAAGGGGCTCGCCTCGCAGGGCGTCCTGCCGGTATATAAGCACTTCCCCGGCCATGGCGACACCGCCGAGGACAGTCACAACGGCCTTGCCGTCACGTATAAGACGCACGACGAGCTCGCCGCGTGCGAGTGGATCCCCTACAGCACGAACGACCTGACCGGCTGCGCCGTCATGGTCGGGCACATCGCCGCGCCGAACGTCACCGGCGATCTTACGCCCGCGAGCCTTTCCGGAACGATGATCAGCGGAGACCTCCGCGGCGAGCTGGGCTTTACGGGGCTTGTCATCACCGATTCCATGGCGATGCACGGTGTGACGGATGCCTATTCGCCCGGCGACGCGGCAGTCGCCGCGATTCAGGCAGGCGTGGATATCGTCCTCATGCCGGAGGTGCTCTCCGAGGCGTTCGACGCCGTCGTTGCCGCCGTGGAAAGCGGCACGATATCCGAGGCGCGCCTCAACGAGAGCGTCTACCGCGTGCTGCAATACAAGCAGATGTACGGGTTCTTCTGCCCGTAAGAGCAAAAATCGCAGCGTTTTATAGACAAATCCGGGCGGCAGGTGCTATACTGAAAGCACCTGCCGCCTTTGCGCTGGATAAAACGAAAAGGGGAATCGACATGAAACGGATCATCGCCATTTTATTGACCCTTACGCTGCTGCTGACGCTCTGCGCCTGCGGAGAAAAGACGGAAGAGCCGTCCGCGCCCGCCGGGGGAGAGACGGCGGACGTCCCGACTGCGGAACCGGCCGAGCCGGAAGCAACGCCCGAGCCGGAGGAAATGGCGTATGCGACGGAGCACGGCTTCAAGGTTGTTTCGGCTGCCGAACCCATGAATTATTCCTACCCGTCCGTGCAGTATGCCGACGGATATACCGATCCGGTGTTTAATATAGAGACAACGAACAGATCAAAATTCCGCCTTATCGGCGTCGAGCCGCTGGCGGACGATCCCGATTATATCGTGTATACCTTCGCTGGCGATCACGATTGCTGTGTAGATTTCACGGCGGGCGAGGACTCTTCGGAAGAAAAGGATGCCGGAACAGCGACGCTGGATCTGTGCTTTGTTGACGGCAATACCGGCTACCGTATTCCGCAAAAATATGTAAACTACATGAATAATGACCATCAAGAATACGACGTTACGGTGTCCTCCGAAGGCGAGGAGGCTGCGGAAAACGAAGTGACGCTGCAGGATATTCTGGATGCGCAGGGCTTTGTATGGAACGGGGAAGAGGTGCATATCACTCTCCTGTACAGCGGTGACTCGACCGGTTACGTGGGTTCAAAAGACCCTGTTGAAAACGGAAGATTCCATTACAAGTATTCCGGTGGCATATCAGACACATACACTGTGATCGCCCCGGCCGGATATACCGGCCTGTGCGTGGGGGTCGATCTTTCTGAGGTCGGCACCTCCCGCAAGGAGGAAGCGGACAGCGGGGAAACGCCCGCGCTGGCGCTGTTTGAGCCGGAGGAGGGCAGCAATTACTATTTCCAGCGTCTGGACGAAATGGCGGCTCCGTTTCTCGGCGTGACGGACGGAGCGGAGAAATGCGCATCCGCGAAATCGGTGGAGGCCGATGCCGAAGAATTGGCGGCGGTGGCCGAAATAAAAGGACCTACATGGGTTTCGCTCAACGAAGAATGGATATATGAGACGTTAGATACCGATTCTGTAGAGGAAATCTCCACGACACCGGCTGAAACATGGTGGGAGTATGGCATACGCGGAATAAAGGTTGCTGCACCGGATCTGACCCGCAGTGAGTGGGAGGAACGGGGGATGAAACCGCTGGAAAACGGACTGTGCCAAACGATTATATTGAATACGAGTACCGGACTTCTCATAGAGGTTGTGGCGTTTGACGGCGAAGGGAATATCGTCGGGCGGAGCGGAACGGTCGCCCCGGGCGAGTTCATCACGGAATTTGCGCTCGACGAGGTCCCCACGAAAACTTTCACTGCCATGCGAACCAACGGTATAGTATATAGCGATACGGAAAGAGAAATGTATATCGAAGAAAAGGAAGCCCGGGTCGGACTGTATGTCTATCTCTACGATCTGGACGGGAATCTTCTTTATACCGGCCCGCTGGCCACGCAGTAAGCACAGCTCTGCGGCGTACTTGTCCCGGAAACCGAAAATGAGAGATGGAGCAGATCCATCTCTCATTTTTCTGTTTCCCCGGCGTTGAGCCGGGCGCGGAGATCGGTATTGTAGTCGGTAAAAAACCGTATAGCTGCCGCGCGCTCCTCCTCGGGCAGGGAACGGAAGAACGAGAGCTCGCGCTCCTCCCAGCCGCGGTGACGTTCCCGGTGCGCGTCAAAAAGTACCAGTCCGGCGTCAGTCAGCCGGTAAAACACCTTCTGCCGGTTTGCGCCGAGCTGATACGACTCTACCGCGCCTTTGTCCGAGAGCTTGCGCAATATTTTGCTGATCGCGCCCTTCGTCATGCGCATTTCCTCGGCCAGCGCCGTAACGTTCGGGTGCTCCATGCGCCCGATGGCGTCCAGACAGTTCAGCTCCGAATGATCATAGCCGGAGAGATTGTCCCGGCTGTGGAGCTTGTCCGTCTCATCCGAGAGGTTGGTGTATTCCAGCACGAGCTGCAAAAGCTCTTCGCTTCGATCCATTGGCAGATTTCCTTTCCGGGTAACTGCCCATATTGTATCCGACGCCGCGGCGTCTGTCAATCAGCGCTTGACAAATCCCGGCAGCCCGGTATAATGCAGATAGAAACTTGTTTCCGAGGAAACAAATTATTCTGCGATGAGAATAGCCAGGCTCCGATGCGGGGAAGGAGAGGCCGTATGGAAAACGTAACATTCATTTTGAACGGCAGAGAGATCACGGCGGAATACGAGGGGCGCATGACGCTTTTGCGGTATCTGCGCAACGTCAAGTGCATGAAGGGCAGCAAGGAAGGCTGCTCCACCGGCCATTGCGGCGCGTGCAGCGTGCTCATTGACGGCATTCTCGCCCGTTCGTGCGTGACGCTTCTCAAAACGCTTGCCGGAAAGAGCGTGGAGACGATCGAAAACCTCCCGAACGACACGATGCTGCAGGTCATCCAGCGCTCGTTCCTCGACGCGGGCGCGGTGCAGTGCGGCTTCTGCACGCCGGGCATGGTCATGGCGGCGAAGGCGCTGCTGCTCAAAATCCGAAACCCGCTCGACGAGAATATTTACGACGGCCTGAAGCACAACTACTGCCGCTGCACCGGCTATGTAAAGATCATTGAGGGCGTGAAGCTCGCCGCGGCGCGGCTGCGCGGCGAGGATGCGGCGCTCGCTGCCGTGCAGGTGAACGATCCGACCGAGATCGTCACCGGCAAGGGGCAGATCGTCCCGGAGATCGAGGGGCGCTTCGTCGGGCAGAGCGTCTGGGACGTGGACGGTCTTGCCAAAACCGCCGGAACGCTCAAATACTGCGACGATTACGAGGCCGGCGAGTTCGGCGAGAATACAATGCTCCACGGCGCGTTCGTCTTTGCCCCCGTGCCGCACGCGCGCATCAATGCGGTGGATTACACGGCAGCAGAACAAGCGCCCGGCGTCGTGCGCATCGTTACGGCGGCGGACGTGCCGGGGCTCAACGCGATGGGCACATGGTGTCAGGACTGGCCGGTCTACTGCACCGACGAGGTGCAGTTCATCGGCGACCATATCGCCATGGTCGTGGCGGATACGGCCGAGCACGCCCGCGCCGCGGTCAAGCTTGTGAAGATCGATTATACGGAGCTCCCTGTCCGGTTCAGCATGGCTGAGAGCTGCCGGGATGAGAGCTATATCGTCACGACCGGCCGCGAGACCGGCGACGTGGAAAAATGCAAGGCTGACTCGGAGATCGTAAAGGTGCGCGTATCGAAGGAAATCCAGCCGCAGGACCATGTGTGTATGGAGCCAATCTCCGCCATCGGGTACGCGGGGGACGGCAAGGTCACGGTGTACGCCTGCACGCAGGCGCCCTTTGAGATCCGCGCGATGCTCGCCAAAAACCTCGCGATGGACGAAGAGAACATCCGCGTTGTGGCGACGCCGCTCGGCGGCGGCTTCGGCAAGAAGTGCGACGCCTTTCTCGAAGCGCCCGTCGCGGTCGCGGCGCTCTGCTGCGGTAAGCCCGTCAAGATCACGTTGACGCGGCAGGAGGACATTTTTGTCACGACCCGACGCCACGGCTACCACACCGATTACGAGATCGGCTTTTCCAAGGACGGCAAGTTCCAGTATCTTGACAGCCACATGTTCTCCGACGGCGGCCCCTATCAGGCCGAGAGCTACGGCACGCTGATGACTGGCTGCCTGATGTCCGGCGGGCCGTACATCATCCCGAACGTCCGTGTGGATGCCCGCTGTGCGCGCAACAACAATCTACTTGGCGGCGCGTTCCGCGGCTACGGCATCAATCAGGCCGCGATCTCCATCGAAACGGCGCTCGACGAAATGGCCGAAAAGCTCGGCATCGACCCCTTTGAGCTGCGGCGGCGCAACGCCGTATATCCGGGCAGTTACTCCGTCGGCGGCGAATTGCTCGAGAGCAGCATGGGCATGCACGATACGATCGATCTGTGCGAAAAGGCGGTCAAAGAGGCGCTGAAGGAATATGAGGGGCAGTACCCAAACGGGACGAAGGTCCTCGGCTGGGGCGTCGCTTCCGGATTTAAAAACTCCGGCATCGGCAAGGGCATATTCATTGACGACGGCGCGTGCAGGCTGACGCTCGACGGCGAAGGAAAGCTCCACATGATCGTCTCCGGCACGGACATGGGGCAGGGCTTCCGCACCGCTATGGTGCAGATCGCCGCCGAGACGCTCCATATGGATATGAAGGATATCGATATCGTCATCGGCGATACGGACATCACGATCCCAACCGGCGAGAGCGTGTCCGAGCGCCAGACGCTCTGCGACGGCCGCGCGGTGTATGAGGCGTGCCGCCTTTTGCAGAAAGAACTGGAAGAGAAGCCGCCGCAGCCGGGTGAGAGCCGGTACGCGGAATACTACTTCCGCGCGCCGGAGTGCTTCGCCATCGGCAACTTTAAAGGCGCGGAGGAGAAGGGCGTGAAGTACCGCAACTTCCCGGCCTACGCCTATGCAACGCAGGCGGCCATCGTCGAGGTGGACACCGCCACGGGCAAGGTGAAGCTTCTCAAGGTCATCGCCGCGCACGACGTTGGCCGCGCGATCAACCCGCGCATCATCGAAGGGCAGATGCAGGGCAGCGTGTCGATGGGGCAGGGGTATGCCCTGACCGAAGGCCACCCGACAAAGAACGGCTACCCGGTGAAAAAGCTCTACGGCCAGATGGGACTCCCCAAGGCGGAGGACACGCCGCGCTACAAGCTCATCCTCATCGAGGACCCGGAGCCCATCGGGCCTTACGGGGCAAAGGGCGTGAGCGAGGTCGCCACCGTGCCGATCACTCCGGCAATTTTGAATGCCGTTTCCCGCGCCATCGGCGTGCGCATCAATAAGGTCCCGGCCTCGCCGGAGGTCATTCTCGAAGCCATCCGCACCGGAAAATGCGATGTTCCGACCATGGCAGAACAGGTCGCCGCTCTCGGCTGAAGTATTGCGGCATAATAGACGAAAAGCGTCAAAGGCAGACAGGATATTACCTGTCTTTGACGCTTTTTTACTTTTTGTAGTTGTCAAACCGATAATTTGTATTATAATAAAACCTGCTGGGATTTCGGATGTGTCGTTTTAACAACATCGTAACATCGCCCTGAAATGAGCGCGGGCAAAGGTGTTTATAAGGCGAAGAGTGTCAATTTCTGTCAGGAAAAACGCAAATTTTCACATTAAAGTAACAATAGGGGGTTGCTGAAATGGCGGAACCGGTATATAATCAATTAGTTAAAATACAGACATTTTGGGATGAATCCAGAACGGAAAACGGAGGAACCTCCGAAACATGAAACGACTCGGGGAGAAGAATCTCACGGCAGGAAGAGAGCGGTGGTTTGCCGCGGCGCTCGTTTTGACATACGCCTTCCTGTATCTTCAATATATGAATGTGCTTTGGGTCAGGCTGACCGTGGTTTATTATCCGTGGGTCGTGATACTGCTGCTCATTGCGCTGCTGCCGCGGTATAAAAGCGAGAAGATCGAGCTCAGGCTCATGCTGCTCTTTGCAGCGTGGATGCTGCTTACCCGTGTTCTTCGCTGGGATGTGAAAGCCTACATCGAGAACTGGCGTGCTTACGGCCCGGCGTTTCCGGAGGACACGGCGAGCATCGTGCATGCTCTCGTCATTTATCCGACACTGGCCGCCTGTCTGATCCTGCGCGGCCGGAACCGGGAGCGGCTTCTTGACGGGATCGCCGTGGTTGCGGCCGCGTTCTCAACGCTCACCACGCTGTTCTGCCTTTATGCGGTTCTCTATAAAACGGATATCCCCATCCCGCACACGAGCTGGTTCCTCTGCAAGTTTGGCGGCTACCGGCTTTGGGTGCTGGGGAAAAACCCCAACATAGGCTGCACATGGTATTTCCTGGGTATCGCCTTCCTGACCTACCTGTTCTGCCGCACCAAAAACCGGCTTTGCCGGGGCGTCATCGTCTTCGCAGGAATTCTCAACTATGTGGTCCTGGCCATGACGTTCAGCCGCAGCGCGATGCTTGCATTCTCGCTGTGCACGGGGCTTCTGATTCTGGTACTGGTGCTGCGGCGCTTTTCGCCAAAGACGGTGGGCAAAAAGCTTGCCTGCACGGTGCTCGTGCTCGCGCTGATCGTCCCTCTGGCATATAAGAGCTTTGATTTCACGGCGCAGGGGGTAGAAGCGCTCTCCTCTGCGCTGCTCCAGAGACGGAGCACGGCGACGGCGGAAGAGCCCGGTGCGGAGGAGGCTCCTCTTGTCTGCGGCTTCGGCGCTGCGGAGCGGGGATCGGAAAAGCTTTCGCCGGTACCGGTGCAGATGCGCGGCGCGTCCCCGGCGCTTCTGGCCGCGGACGGCGAAGAAGAAAAATCGTCCGACGGAAAAGATATTACCTATGAGGATGACCGCGGATTCAGAGATTCCGGCCGGTTTTCCATCTACAAGACCATCATCCCCACCATGCAGAGAGAGCCTTTGCGTCTGCTGATCGGCTGTCTCGAAGGGGACGTGATGAAATATTCCAATGAGATCCGGGGCAACGAGCAGCCCCACTTCCATGATGTTTTTTTACAGGTTCTGTGTCTGACCGGCGTTGCGGGACTGCTGCTGGTGCTGGCGTTCTGTGTCCTGCTGGGCCGGCGGGTGATCCGGGTCATTTACTCCGGCGCGCCTATGACGGTGTCGGTTCTTGCGCTGATGTGCGTGGGCGTATTTGCCTACAATATTGTGGAGATCGGCCTTTTTACCACGTCGAACGTGGCCAGCATCGCCGCCTATATCGCGGCCGGGGCCGTACTCGCGTACACCTATGAGCAGGAAGAAAGCAGGAAAAATCCCGAATAAGCCATTCCTAAATTTTCAACACAAAAGCGGAGAGAATGTGTATCATGAAAATTCGCGAATTGTTCAATTGGAAAACGCTTCTGTATGTTCTTTTGGATATCCTCCTTATCAACGCCGCGGCGTTCTTTGCCCTGTTTGCGCGCTTTGAATTTTCCCTTTCCGAGCTAATGCGGCAGGGGTACTGGAGCGTCATCCAGTCGGTATGGATCCCCGGCACGGTCACCTGTGTTATTTCGTTTTTCTGCTTCCGCGTTTACAGCAGCATGTGGCGCTTTGCCAGCGGCAAGGAGATGGCTGATGTCGGCCTGGCGTCCGTCGTTGGCTCCGCCTTTTACATGCTGGTGGTATTCATTTTCGGCAAGAGCCTCCCGCGGAGCTTTTTCTTCCTTTTTGCGATTTTCCTGTTCATCTTTGTGTGCGCGTCGAGATATATCATCCAGTGGTTCGCGGAAAAGATCCGCGGCCGCAGCTTCAGCAAGCACCCCCAGAAGCGCACGATGGTCATCGGCGCAGGCGGCGGCGCGGCCATGGCGATCAAGGAACTCAATTCCAGCGAATACTCCCACAACAAAGTGATCTGCGCCATTGACGACGATATAAGCAAGCACGGCCGTCTCGTGCGCGGCGTGCGGGTCGTCGGCGGCCGGGAGTGCATCCCCGACGCCGTTGCGAAATATGCCGTGGAGGAGATCATTTTCTGCATCCCCTCGGCCAGCGCACAGGTGAGAAATGAGATACTGGAGATCTGCACCGGCACCGGCGCAAAGCTGAAGATCATGCCCTCGCTGGCGCAGCTCGCCAACGAGGATGTGCTGATCAGCCAGATCAAGGATGTCAGCATTGAGGATCTTCTCGGGAGAACCCAGGTACATACCGACAATACCGTCATCTCCGGCCGGGTGTTCGGAAAGACCGTTCTCGTCACGGGCGGCGGCGGTTCCATCGGCAGCGAGCTCTGCCGCCAGATCGCGGCGCTCAAGCCCGGCAAGCTCATCATTTTTGACATTTACGAGAATAACGCTTACGATATCCAGCAGGAGCTGATCCGCAAGCACCCGGAGCTCGATCTCGAGGTGCTCATCGGCTCCGTGCGAGAGGAGCGGCGGGTAAACGACCTCTTTGCCAAGTACCGTCCCGATGTGGTGTGCCACGCCGCGGCGCACAAGCATGTCCCCCTGATGGAGGACAGCCCCGCGGAGGCCATCAAGAACAACGTTTTCGGCACGTACAACGTGGCGAAGGCCGCCGGAGAGTACGGCACAAAGCTCTTTATCCTCATCTCCACGGACAAGGCCGTGAATCCCACCAACGTGATGGGCGCGTCCAAACGCCTGTGCGAGATGGTTGTGCAGTCCATGAACGCGGTGTACCGCACGGAATACATTGCCGTCCGCTTCGGCAACGTGATGGGAAGCAACGGCAGCGTCATCCCGCTCTTTAAAAAGCAGATCGCCGCGGGCGGCCCCGTGACGGTCACCGACAAGCGCGTCACCCGCTTTTTTATGACGATCCCGGAGGCGGTGTCTCTCATTCTTCAGGCCGGAGCCTTTGCCGAGGGCGGCGAGGTGTTCATCCTGGACATGGGAAAGCCCGTCAAGATCGACGATATGGCGCGCCAGCTCATCCGGCTGAGCGGTCTGGAGCCCGATGTGGACATCAAGATCGAGTATATCGGCCTCCGCCCCGGCGAGAAGCTGTATGAGGAGCTGCTGCTGAAGTCGGAGGGGCTTCAGAAAACGAGCAACGACCTCATTTACATCGGGCATCAGAAAATGTACACCCCCGAAGAGATTCAGGAAAAGCTGGACAGTCTCCGGGAAGTGCTGTATGCTCCGAAGGGGGATGTCCGGGAGCGGGTTCTCGCGCTCATCCAGGAGGACGCAGACCCCAATTACCATGTGGTTGAAGCGGAGGAAGAATACGCCACGGTGTGACGGTTTACCTGCATAATTGCTGCGAAGGAGAAAAAACATGTTTGACTTTACGAATCGCTTTGAAAAGTTTGGCAATAAGGTCTGGCTGTCCTCGCCCACCATGCATGGGGAGGAACTGCAATATGTCACGGAGGCGTATGAGACCAACTGGATGTCCACCGTCGGCAAGAACATCAACGAAGTGGAGAAGCTGATCGCAGAGAAGATCGGCGTGCGGCATGCCGTCGCCCTGTCCTCCGGGACATCGGCGCTGCATCTCGCCATAAAGCTGGCGGGCGAGACTCTTTACGGTAAGCCCACCCCCGGAACTGGCGCACTCTGCGGGAAGTACGTTGCGGCGAGCGACATGACGTTTGACGCCACGGTAAACCCGATCGTCTACGAGGGCGGCACCCCGGTATTTATCGACACGGAGTACGATACCTGGAATATGGATCCGGTTTCGCTGGAAAAGGCTTTCGAGCTGTATCCGGAGATAAAGCTGGTCGTCGTAGCGCACCTTTACGGCACCCCCGGAAAGGTGGACGAGCTGCGCGCGGTTTGCGACCGTCATGGCGCTATCATCGTGGAGGACGCCGCGGAATCCTTCGGCGCTTCGTATAAGGGCGTTCAAACCGGCTCCTTTGGCGCATACAATGTAATTTCCTTTAACGGCAATAAGGTCATTACCGGCTCCTCCGGCGGCATGCTCCTGACGGATAGCGAGGAGGCAGCCAACAAGGCCCGCAAGTGGTCCACGCAGTCGAGAGAGAACGCGGCGTGGTATCAGCACGAGGAACTTGGCTACAACTACCGCATGAGCAACGTCATTGCGGGCGTTGTGCGCGGCCAGATTCCGTATCTGGAGACGCATATCGCGCAGAAAAAAGCCATTTATGAACGGTACAAAAAGGGTCTGGAAGGCCTGCCCGTGCAGATGAACCCGATCGACTTCGCCAACAGCGAGCCGAACTACTGGCTCTCCTGCATTATTCTTGATAAGGACGCCATGTGCAAACAGGTGCGGGGCGAGCGGGACGCGCTGTATGTTCCCGAGCATGGCAAGAGCTGCCCGACGGAGATTCTGGAAGCGATTTCCAGCATCAATGCGGAGGGCCGCCCGATCTGGAAGCCCATGCATATGCAGCCGATCTTCCGGATGAACCCGTTCGTCGTCCGCGACGGAAACGGCAGAGCCCGGACGAACGCCTATATTGCGGGCGCGGCGGCGGATGTCGGCATGGACATTTTCGACCGCGGCCTGTGCCTGCCGAGCGACAATAAAATAACCGCGGAGCAGCAGGATCGCATCATCGAAGTGATCCGCGCCTGCTTTGCGTAACGGGAGATATTGATGCAGCAGGAACTGGGAGAGAGAACAAGCACGCACCTTCCCTTGCAGAGAAGGTGCGGCTTCTATGAGCGGTACATAAAGCGCTTGCTGGACATTTTCTGCTCTCTGGCGGCGATCATCGTCTTTGGCTGGCTTTATATCATTATCGCGGTTCTCGTCCGCGTCAAGCTGGGCTCGCCGGTGCTTTTTAAGCAGCCGCGCCCCGGAAAAATCGATCCCAAGACCGGGCGGGAGAGAATTTTTTCTATGTATAAATTCCGCTCCATGTCCGATGAGCGGGACGAAAACGGCAATCTTCTGCCGGATGAACTTCGTCTGGGTAAGTTCGGGAAGGCGCTCCGGGCAACCTCGCTGGACGAACTGCCGGAAGCGTTCAACATCCTGAAGGGCGATATGAGCGTGATCGGGCCGCGGCCGCAGCTTGTCCGGGACATGGTGTTTATGACCGACGAGCAGAGACTGCGCCACACGGCGAGACCGGGGCTGAGCGGGCTTGCGCAGGTCATGGGGCGAAATGCCCTTGCGTGGGAGGATAAGCTCCGCTGGGATTTGAAGTACATAGAAAATGTCAGCTTCCTCGGGGACGTGCGGATCGTCTGGCAGACCTTCAAGAAGGTTTTTGTGCGGAGCAACATCACCGAAAGCAGCGAGGAGATCGACGTGACGCTCGACTACGGCGACGCGCTGCTCCAGGCGGGAAAGGTCACCCGGGAAGAATACGAGGCCAAACAGGCGGAAGCAAAGGAATTATTAGGGGTGTGAGGCATGCAAAAAGAGGGATGGAAATACTACAATCACGCTATGGTTCCAACAACGGCACCTCATGAAATGCCTGATACTCGCCCAATTGAAGATGGAGAAATTTGGAAAATCGGGGGGGGCAGCACTCCGCTACTGGCAAGATGGATAACCGACTTCGACTGCGGGTATGAAACGAACTGGTGGTATGTGATAAAGGATGATCCTTTCGATATCACCACATTGAAAAGTAAAAGACGATACGAGATCAACAAGGGCAACAAGAATTTTGAGATTCGGGAGATTCTTCCGGGGGAATACAGCGAGGAACTATATAATATCACGGTTGCGGCGTATGAGACATATCCTGCATCATACAGACCCAATGTAGTTCATGATAAGTTTATTGGAGAGACAAAACGATGGTCGTTCTACAAAACGTATGGGGCATTCTCGCGAGAAGATGGGCAGCTGTGCGGATATGCTTATTTGTCGCGTAAAGGCAAGTATATAAGCTTTATTGTTTTGAAGGCAAGGCCGGATAGAGAAAAGCAGGCTATAAATGCCGCAATAGTAAATAAAATTCTTGAGGATCATAGGGAGTTCTTGGCTTCTGGCGGGTATATAAGTGATGGACAAAGGAATGTTTTGCACGAAACTGCCTTTCAAGATTATCTGGAAAAGTATTTTGGATTCAGAAAGGCGTATTGCAGACTCCATATCCTATACAATCCTAAGATTGCTTGGTCAATCAAAGCACTTTATCCGTTTAGAAAAATTCTTTTAAAATTCAACGAGATCGGTTTAGTCCGTAAGATGAATGCAGTTTTGAAAATGGAGGAAATAGTGAGGGGACAGTAGTGGAAGAACTGGTTTCTATTATTATGCCGTCCTACAATACGGCTTCTTATATAGCCGAAACGGTGCAGTCGGTACTTGCCCAGACATATCAGGACTGGGAGCTTATCATTGTGGATGACTGTTCGACGGATGATACCGATGAGGTTGTCAAACCGTTCTTGAGCGATTCAAGAATTCGCTATTTCAAAAACGAAAAAAACAGCGGAGCGGCGGTATCGCGCAACCGCGCCTTGCGGGAAGCAAAGGGAAAGTGGATTGCGTTTCTGGACAGCGATGATCTGTGGATGCCGAAGAAGCTGGAAAAACAAATTTCTTTTATGAAAGAGAACGGCTATCAGTTCTCCTATACGGATTATATAGAGGTAGATGAAGCATCTAAGCCCAACGGGAAAAAAGTCACGGGACCCAAAAGAATAACCAGGGCGGGAATGTTCAATTACTGTTGGCCGGGCTGCCTGACGGTTATGTACGATGCGGAGACGGTCGGACTGATTCAGATAGCGGACATCAAAAAGAATAACGATTACGCCATGTGGCTGAAGGTCTGCCGGAAAACAGACTGTTATCTGTTGGATGAGGTCCTTGCCAAATATAGACGCGGCAGAGCTGGCTCGGTAAGCAGCCATAGCGTAAAAACAATGATAGGCTGGCATTACAGGCTTTTCAGAGAAGCGGAAGAACAAAATGCGGTAACTGCGGTATTCAATACGGCAAGAAATATGGCGTTTGGCTTCTACAAAAAAAAGAGATATGTAAAGAAAGTTTGAAAAACCTGTCTATTTATTAGAAGAAAGACGCAGGAAAAACCCGATGCGATAGAGCGGGGTTCCTATGAAGTTAGGAATGGGTTGGGGAAAAAGATGGAAAGAGATTCTTTTTTATACAAGGCCAGAAGAAAGGCGCAAGTGCTCGCGCATAAAGTAATTTCCAATGAGGCATTATCCAAATTTTACTTTAGAGTATATCTTCATAAAAAACTGAACTTAGAGAATCCACAGACATTTAATGATAAAATTCAGTGGATGAAGCTGTACTATTACCCGAAAAACCCGCTGGCGGTGCAGGCAGCTGACAAATACGCCGTACGCGACTACATCAAAGAAAAGGGATATGGCGATAAGCTGGTTCCCCTCTTAGGAGTATGGGATAATGCGGAGGACATTGAGTGGGATAAGCTGCCGGATCAGTTCGTCCTTAAGTGTAACCACGGATGTGCGTATAATATAGTTGTATCTGATAAAGAGAAAATCGATAAAAAAGCCGTAACTAAGCAGCTGAACACCTGGTTGCGGGAAGATTTCGGCGCTTTCAATATTGAGTTGCACTATTCCGAGATAAAGCATCATCGGATTGTCTGCGAGGAATTCCTTGGCGAGAGCATTACAGATTATAAGTTCTTCTGCTTTAATGGAAAACCTGATTGCATATATGTGTCTACTGATTTGATTCATGACCGTCAGGCGCAGATTGGCTTTTTCGGCCTTGACGGCAAAAAAATGCCGCTCCACAGAGATGACTACACAGATATTGCGCAGGTCACGCTGCCGGCGTTCTATGATGAAATGAAGCGAGCGGCGGAAATTCTCTGCAAGGATTTTCCCTTCGTAAGGGTGGATTTCTTTGTCGCGAACAATACTTGGTACTTTGCGGAATTGACTTTTACACCAGGTGCTGGTATGATGCCGTTCAATCCGGAAAGATATGATTTAGAGTGGGGAGAAAAATTGGACATTAAGAGTATTTTGTAAAGGACCATAAATTATGAAGTTGCTCTATATTTCCAACTTGACTGGAAACTTGTACGCTGGACCTAATTATAGTGTTCCAGCGCAAATTACTGCCCAAAACAAGTATGATGAAGTGTTTTGGGTAAATTTGAATAATAATGATATTACAAACGATAAAGCAGGGCTGGTTCACAAGATTTCCGATATTAAGGGAATTATACCAGATGATCTTCCTGAACCTTTCAATAAACCCGATTTAGTTATTTTTGAAGAGTTTTATTGTTATCCATTCAATAAAATAATATATCGTCTTGTAAAAAGCAAAATTCCTTACGTTATTATTCCGCGAAGTCAAATGACGCACCAAGCAAAACAGGTCAGAAAAATAAAAAAGAAAGTGGCAGATATGCTGTTTTTTGACTGGTTTGTTAATAATGCCTCTGCGATTCAGTATTTAACGGAGACAGAAAAGAACGATTCGTCGGCCTATAGCGCAAATGCGGTAGTTATCCCCAATGGTATCAATATGCCAATGAATGTCGATTCCTTTCCATCCCAAGAGCAGTTTGTTATTAGCTATGTAGGGAGATTAAATATATATCAAAAGGGTATTGATCTTTTGTTTGACGCTTGCGGTCTGATTCGAGATGAGTTAATCAAAAATCATGTGAAGGTTTGCTTTTATGGCCCGGATCAAGAAGGGGCATTAAACAAAATGACAGAATGGCGTGAGGCTAAGAAACTTGAAGATATTATAGAGATTCATGATGCAGTATATAACGACCAAAAGGCCGAAGTACTTAGAAATAGCAATGTGTTCATTATGACCTCGAGATTCGAAGGTATGCCTATGGGGTTAATTGAAGCTCTTTCCTATGGGCTGCCCTGCATTGTAACACCCGGTACGAATTTGATGAAGGAAGTTGAAGATGCGGGGGCGGGGTTTGGATGCGAATTAACGGCAGAAAAGATTGCGGCAGCCATAGTACAATCTTTCTCTAAAGGAATAGAGCTTTTAGAAATGAAAACAAACGCGAAAAAATTAGCTGCTAACTATTCTTGGAATGGCATTGCGGAGAGAACACATAAAATCTATTGTGAGTTATTAAAAGGTTAAGCTTTAAGAAAAGGGATATTAATGAATAAAACGAAAGTCTTACATATCTCATATGGTGGTCTGGGAAAAGGGGGAGTAAGTTCTGTTATTTTCTCTATTGTAGAAAACTTAAGTGACCAATTCGACTTCGGCTGTGTTGTATTTTCTCAAATAGGAATATCTGAGGATAGGTTTGAAAAAATTGGAAAGCTTCATCGCGTGAATTGCTATGTTCGTGGTTCCATCATAGAAAAAATTGTGCGACCTTTTCGGATGTATAGGGAAGTAAAAAAAATATGCTTAAAGGAACGTTATGACGTAATCCACTGCCATAATGGTGAAGAAGAAGCCTTTGCTCTCTTGGCAGCCAAACATGCAGGCATAAGAATTAGAATAGCCCATAGCCATACTACCAATTCACCAAGGAAGATTTCCTGTGTAAAAAAAATATGCTATAAAATACTCCGAAAAAGTATAAACAGAAATGCAACACATAAGGTGGCTTGTTCGACACAAGCGGCACAGGATTTTTTTGGCAATACAGCGGATGTGACAGTTATTCCGAATAGCATAGATCTTGATCGCTATTACCAAGATAGAAATGGGGAAGAAAGCCATCTCCGATTTGTTCATGTCGGAAGGTATGATTATTCAAAAAACCAAGAATTTATTCTAAGGGTGTTTAAGATTATTCATCAGAAGGTTTCTGATAGTTCATTGCGATTGGTTGGATTTGGCGCGGATGAACAATACCTGAAAGAAAAAACTTCTGAGTTCAATCTAACGGATTCTGTTTCGTTTATTCCAGGTAATACCGACATCCCTAAGGAATATAAAAATGCGGACTATATGATATTCCCGTCCCGCTATGAAGGCTTTGGCATAGTTTTGATAGAAGCGCAGGCAGCAGGGGTTTATTGCTTTGTTTCCGAAGCAATTCAGCCGGAAGCCAATGCCGGCTCTCTGCAACAGCTTTCTTTAAATGAATCGGCGGAGACTTGGGCAAACGTGGTTTTATCATATCATGCTGAGCACCCGAGAAAAAAGGAAAACAAAAAAGAATTTTATAATCGTTATAGAGCGGAAATAGTAAGTGAAAAATATGGTGAGTTATATAAGAGGGTCAAAGAAAAATAGTTTTACTGTCATATATATTGGGGGCCAGTTCGTCGCGCTGGCTATTTTGCTAATAACACTTTTTGGATCGAGTTCGGTTGAAAGATCAATTCTATTTTTGCCGTTTGCTTTTTTTGCTGTCAATTGTTTGTTCTTTACGAATTATGTACAGCAAGACATAAATCTGACAAAATTGATGGTATTCGCTCTATACTTTGTTCGTCTTTCGCTTCTTCCGTTCTTGTATTATGCAAGCGGTGAAACTCGCTTATTTGAAGG
>ENA-UONY01001130-UONY01001130.1-human-gut-metagenome-genome-assembly--contig:-CS9-NODE-1130-length-24528-cov-6.655743_pt1 | contig 24528 bp, 25 predicted proteins | sample MGYA00242465_ERZ724012 | MGnify/ENA metagenome assembly ERZ724012 | reverse complement strand
GCACGCTCATGTCAGAGGCGACGCGAAGCAGCCCGGACATCCGTGTGTCCGGGCTGCTTCGCGTATGTATCGGTTATTATCGAAGGCCAAGGATAAAGACCACCATAGCCAGAACCGGCAGCGCTGTCCACGTGACATACCGGCTGGCGATCTCCCAGTCGGACGGCTCGGCCTCGTCGGCGTTGCGGACAAGGAATGAAGCGTTCCAGCGGAACAGCTTGTCAGCGAACAGAATATAAACAACACCCAAAACGCAGATCAGAACGCCGCCGAGCCAACCGATCCATGCCCCCTTGTGCGTCAGCGCAGGACCGTCCATCAGGTCCAGAATCGTCGAAACGGAGGGCTCCATCGGATCGATCGGATTCCCGTACTCATCCACGACGGTACCGTCGCTCATTGTTGCGGTAATGCGGAGCAATTCAAAGCTTCCGTCTTCGTTATACAGAAAGCGCCAGTCTCCGCTTTTCTCCACGCCGCCGCGGAATACAATCTCGTCTCCGCAGCGCAGCTCGATGCCGGTCATCGGGACGAGCGAATCGACGTCCTTTGGAATAGCGGTTGGATCCTCTTTTGCTGTGTATGGACCGTAGACGGTGTCTCCGTACTGAAAGACCACAGTTTTGTCCGCGGACACACTAAAACGCGCGGCAGTACCGCGGATTTTCCCGGAATACACGGTGGCACCGTTTTCCTCCGACGGCACAAGGATGGTGTCCTCATAGAGAAAGCCCACGCGCGCCGTGACGATGGGGTAGACGATCGTAAAAGCCAGTATCATAACGGCCAAAATAAGAAGGATGATCTTTGGATAACGTCCGAGCTGCTTTACCCGTTGCAAGAACAGCACCTCCGTAATTCCATTGGGATAAATCGCACGCCGTTTACCGCCTGTTCTGTGCCAGTATCTTTGAAACCAAACCTGTGATATATAGGCACGGCATACAGCGATGAATTTACCGTCATTTCCTCCTTTTGCGCCGTTTTGAACAACTGTTTCCCGATGCCCTGACGATGATGTTTTCCATCCACAAAGAATAATGCAATATGCTTTCCACCGTTCCTTGTCGCAATCACGCCTACCAGTTCTTCCCCTATAAATGCGCCATATACGGACAGCATGGAAAGATAGTTCTCCTCATGGATGCTTTTATAAAATGTCTCTATGCCTTCCTGTGTATAGTCCGGGGCTTCATATTCCAGAAATACATTCCATACAAGGTCCAATGCGCCGCCGATTTCTTTTTTGTCCAGCTGCTTTATCGACAGTTCGCCCATCGTTGAAAACCTCCGCAGGAAAGTCTTTGCACATTAAGGCACATGAAACAATAAGGCTCGTTGCAGAAAAAGATCAAACCAAATCGAAGCCCAGCGCAGCGGGTTCGATTTGGAAAGGAAGAAGGAGCTAACATAGTGCAGTTTTCACCGTTTGGCGGAAACGGAACGGTGTTTGCTCCTGAGAGAAGGAACCAAATCGAAGCCCAGCGCAGCGGGTTCGATTTGGAAAGGAAGAAGGAGCTAACATAGTGCAGTTTTCGCCGTTTGGCGGAAACGGAACGGTGTTTGCTCCTTCTGACGTGGTACCGGTGACGGGGGTCGAACCCGTACGACTTTCGTCTCGGGATTTTAAGTCCCGTGCGTCTGCCAATTCCGCCACACCGGCGCGGAGGAATCCTTTGATAAAGTACCATTTTGTGCTCATGGTGTCAAGTCATATCGGGCGCCGTCCCGGCATAGTCTTGTGCCGAGGTGATCGTATGGCGGGAGAGACCGAGCGGAGAAGAGCGCAGAACATCATATTGGAAAACCGGAACCGGCTGAGCGTATCCGGTGTCGAGGAGGTCGGCGGCTTTGACGAGACCATCGTGCAGATGCAGACGGAGCTCGGCGCGCTCACGGTGCACGGAAGCAATCTCCGCGTGGAGACGCTATCGGTGGATTCCGGCGATCTTCTCGTTGTGGGGGATATTGCCGAACTGTGCTATGCCGATGTCCCGGCGCGGCGCAGCTTCTGGGCGTGGCTGTTTGGGTAAATGACAGAGTCGACGGCCCGGCAGCTTTTCGAGCTGGCGTTCGCTTTCCTTGCCGGCGCGGCGCTCGGCGCAGCGGAGCTGCCGTTCTATGTTCTCCGGCAGACAGTGCGCCGGTTTGGTGTGCTCTGGGATGCGCTTTTTTATGCGCTCGCGGGGCTCGTGGTTTTTGCCGCGGCGCAATGGTGCAGCGGCGGTGTGAGGCCGCGTTTTCTTGTGGCGGCGATCGCCGGAAGCGCTCTTTGCGCCCGTCTCATGGTTCCGCTCCGGCGCTCGGTACACCGTCTTGCAGAGCGGAAACGGGAGCGGAGGGAAGAACGCAGGCGCAAAAGAGAAAAAATACAAGATAAAGCATGAAAAAAAGATGAAAAAATTTGAAAAAATATCTATGCAAAATCGAATCTATCGTTTAAAATAATGCGCAAGTTTCCCCGGTCGTGATAGAGCTGCCGCGGCGGGGGAGACGGCGGAGCAAAACGATGAGCAAAAGCATAAAGTTTCTTTTCGGGTGCATTCTATCCATTTTGCTGATCTACGCCGCGGCACGGTACGTCACGACGGCGATCCGCGTGGAGGAAGCGGAAATCCTTCTGCGCGAGACGCGGGAGCGCTGCGAGGCGCTGGAGCGAAGCAACGCGGATCTGCGCGATCGGATTGAGCGCAGCGGCGATGCAGACCGCATTGCAGAACTTGCACGCGAACGGCTTGGTCTTGTCCTGCCGGATGACAGGATATATCAATAAATTGAAAGAAAAGAGAAAGGAATCCCCATGGAGCTGGAAATCGGAGCGATTCAGGAAGGCAAAGTAACTGGTATCACCAAATTTGGAGCATTCGTGCTTCTTCCCGGCGGCAAGAGCGGTCTTGTGCATATCTCGGAGATAGCCAACGCCTACGTAAACGATGTCAACGACTATCTGGAAGTCGGTGACACCGTGAAGGTGAAGATCCTCAGTGTCAACGAGGCGGGAAAGGTCAATCTCTCCATCAAACAGGCCCAGCCGAGCGCGCCGCGCCCGGCTTATACGCCGCGTCCGGCTCAGCCCTCGGCGAACGCCGCCCGCCCGGCTTATACGCCGCGCCCGGCCAATACCTACCGCAGCGCCGCGCCGCGTGACGGCGAGGTCGCGCCGCCCACCGGGGATACCAGCTTTGAAGATAAGCTCAAGCACTTCATGCAGCAGTCCGACAGCAAGATCAACGACAGCAAGATCTATGCCGACCGCCGCGCCGGAGGCCGCCGCCGCAAGTAAAAGTAATATATCCAGCATAAAATTATGCCGCCGAAACCAGACCGGTTTCGGCGGCATATTTCATTACGGTGCGTTTTAACCCTCGTCGGGGTGCATGAACGAGTAGTCGATCACGTTGTTCGCGCCCGTCCAGGAGCCATCTACCTTGGACATGGCACGGTCGTATTCCTCCGTGCCGGGCTCAAAAAGCGTCGGGCAATAGTCGTTCTCCGTTGTCTTGCTGCTGATGCTGCACGGCAGAACATTGAACGAGGAGAGATAGAGCGTTCCGTCCGTCTCGCGGGTGATGGTCGCCTGCGCGATCACGCTGTCCATGTCGGCGGGATTGGTGTTGCCGCCGAACACAAAGTTGCCGAGACTGTAGAAGATGATGCCGTTGTTATACTTTTCAAACGGCTCGAGCCGGTGCGGCCCGTGGCCGAACACGATGCTCGCGCCCGCATCGATCGCCGCGCGGCCTACCTCTTCCTGGTTGGCGTTCTGGTAGTAGCTCGCCTCGTTGCCCCAGTGGGCGCTCACAACGACGATCTCCGCGCCCGCGTCCTTGAGCTTTCGCACGCCCGCGGCGACGGATTCGGCACTCGGCGTATGCCAACTATAAACGGCGTACACGCCGACGGTCAGACCGCTTTCGGTCGTATAGAGCGCGCCTTCTCCTTCACCGCAATGGCCGATACCGGCGGCGTCGAGATTGGCGAGCGTATCGTCGTAGACCTGCTGGCCGAAGTCCATGGCATGGTTATTGGCGGTCGTGGCAAACTCTACGCTGCCGAGCGTGAGAATGTCCGTTGCCGCCTTCGGCGCGAGGAACGAGAAGGTGGAGGCAGACCCGGCGGTGAGATCGGAAATGCTGCACTCGAGATTCACGATCGTCATGTCGTCGTTTCCCGTCACGTCGAGCACATGGGAGAAGGGGTATGCCCAGTTCGTGCCGACGACGTTTTCAAACGAGTTGGCGTAGTAGCGCGCCTCCGGGTAGCTTGCAAGCGTGCAGTCGCCCACCATGGAGATCGTATACTCAACCGGCGTCGGCTCCGGCGTTGCCGTCGGCGAGGGCGTCGGAGTCGCCGTCGGTTCAGGTGTGGGAGAGGGCGTCGGCGTTGGTTCCGGCGTAGGCTCTGCGGTCGGGAGCGGTGTCGGCGCTGCGACGCGCACATCCTCCGGCCTTGCCGCCCACCGCGGCGAGAGCGCCGCACTCGTCAGCAGCACCGCAAGCAGGAGCACCGCGAGGATCTTGGCGATGAGGATCGATGTTTTGGACATGATATCCTCCGCTGATCAGGCGTTTTCCACAAAACTGCCGATGATCTCCAGCAGCACGTCGGGCATGACCGCAAGACTGTCCACGGGGATGAACTCGTGCACGCCGTGGTAGTTGTAGCCGCCGGTCGAGAGATTCGGGCAGGGGAGACCCATCCACGTGAGGACGGCGCCGTCCGTGCCGCCGCGGATCGCTTCGGCGCGCGGTTCGACGCCGCATGCACGGTAGGCGGCTTCGGCGCGGTCAAGAAGGTGGCGGTGCGGCTCAATCTTCTCGCGCATGTTGTAGTAGGTGTCGGAGATGTCTGCCTCGGCGGTGCCTTCGCCGTACAGGCGGTTGATCTCGTCCACGGCGGCGCGGACGCGCGCCTTCTTCTCTTCAAAGAGAGCGCGGTCGTGGTCGCGGATGATATAGTGGAGTTCCGCTTCCACCACGTCGCCGGACATGTCGGTGAGGTGAATGAAGCCCTCATAACCCTCGGTCTTTTCCGGTACCTGGTCAGCGGGGAGGAGAGCGTGCAGCTTCATGGCGATGGTCGCGGCGTTTTTCATGATGTTCTTTGCACTGCCGGGATGGATGCCGACGCCATGCACGCGGACGAGCGCCGCAGCGGCGTTGAAGTTTTCGTATTCGTATACGCCGAGCTCACCGCCGTCCACGGTATAGCCCCAGTCGCACGCAAGATCGTTGACATCCAGCCCCTCTGTGCCGCGGCCAACCTCCTCATCGGTCGTGAACACGATGCGCAGCTCACCGTGCGGCGCGCCGGAGGCGATAAGCTTTTCCACCGCTGTCATGATCTCGGCAACGCCGGCTTTGTCATCCGCGCCGAGGAGCGTGGAGCCGTCCGTTACAAGCAGCACCTGCCCGCGCACGTCTTTCATGGCGGGGAACTGCTTTTCCGAAAGCACAACGCCGTGACCGAGCTCGATGTCCTCGCCGGTATAGAGCACTTCGCGGGCGTTTACGCCCTCGCCGCTCGCGTCGGGCGAGGTGTCCACGTGCGCAATGAGCGCGAGTGTTCCGGAAGCCTTGACGCCCTCTGTGGCGGGCAGTGTGCCGATGGCGTTGCCGCATCTGTCCATATGGACGTTCTTCAGCCCCAGAGAGAGCATTTCCTCCGCAAGACGGCGCGAGAGCTCCAGCTGCCGGGATGTGGACGGGCTTTCGGTGCTGGTTTCGTCCGACGCGGTGGACACAGCGATGTATTTGAGAAATCTTTCTTTGCAGGTCATCATGGGAATACCTCCGGTTTCGATTCTTTTTTTGACATATCCAATATAGCATTTTTGTGCTAAAATGCAATCGATTTTATTTTCGGCACATCCGGCAGGGAAAAGCGAACTTTTCCGCGCCGGAGGCCGTCATAGAAATAGTAAGCAATACATCCTGAAAGTACAGGAGGAACATACATGAAAAAACTGCTTGCCATTCTCCTCGGCGCTTGCCTGCTGCTCGGCGTTATGACCGGCTGCGGCGGCAATGCCGAGGACGCCGTCACCGTCCAGAAGGTATCGGACATCACCTCGCAGGGCTCCGTGGGGCTGGTGAACCGGTACGCCGGTATTGTCGTTTCGGGCGAAACGGCAACGGTCAAAAAGGGCGATAAAAAGGTTCTCGAAACCTATGTGCAGGAGGGCGACTTCGTCACCGAAGGCGACGTGCTCTTCTGTTACGACAACGAAGCCATGGAGCTTCAGCTCAGCAAGCTTCTGCTCGAGCTCGAAGGCTATGAGAACACAATCTCCAACGCCGAGGAGGATATCCCCAATCTCGAACGCCAGCGCGACGCGGCACCCGCGGCACAGCAGCTCACCTACTCGCTGCAGATCCAGGAGCTGCAGGCGAACGTGCGTGAAGCGACCTACAATAAGGGTCTCAAAGAACGCGAGATCGAGAATTTGCAGGAAGCTCTCGAGGATACGGACGTGCGCGCACCGATCTCCGGCCGCGTGATGAGCGTGAAGAATACGGAGAATACAGGCGCAAGCTCCGGCTATGGCGACGATACGAGCGGCAGCGACGCCTACATCACCATCATGGACATGACGACCTATCAGGTCAAGGGCACGATCAACGAGCTGAACGTCGGCACGCTTTCCGAGGGGATGAACGTGCTTATCCGTTCACGCCTTGACGAGAGCGTTACGTGGAGCGGCGTGCTCGATAGCATCGATTGGGAGACCAAGGTGCAGAGCAATAATAGCCCGTATTATTACGGCGGTGGCGGCGGCAACGAGATGACAAGCTCGTCCAAGTACCCGTTCTATGTGAAGCTCAACGACGTGACCGGCCTCATTCTCGGCCAGCACGTGTACATTGAGCCGGACTACGGCCAGCAGGAGGTCCGCGAGGGACTCTGGCTGCCGGAATATTATATTGTGGACGCCGATTCCTCGCCCTATGTCTGGGCGGCGAACGGACGCGACCGGCTGGAAAAGCGCGGCGTGTCCCTCGGTGAATATGACGCCGAGCGGGGTGAATATCAGGTCATCTCCGGTCTGAAGGAGAGCGATTATATCGCCTTCCCGATGGACGGCCTTACGGCGGGCATGCGCACGCAGGTGTATGAGGATAATTCCGGCTATGTTTCCGGCGGCAACTCGGGCGGCTTCGGCTCCGGTGCTGCTCCAATGCCGCCGACACTTGTCTCCGACGGCAACGCCTCCGACGGCGATGCGCCCATCGAAGCGCCGGACGAATCGCTCTTCGGCGACCCGGGCGAGATCGACGCCCCGGCGGACGACCCCGTTATTCCGGAGGACGCTCCGGCTGCCAGTGACGCCGCCGTGCCGGAGAATGTACCCGCGGAGGACGCTGCGGCGAATGCGGAGGGGAGCGTGGCGTAATGCTTCTGGAAATGCGCAGCATCTGCAAGGATTATCCCCAGGGCAAGGATGTTGTACACATCCTCAAGAACATTTCTCTGGAAATTGACGACGGGGACTATCTTGCCATCATGGGGCCCTCGGGCTCCGGTAAAACAACGCTTATGAACATCATCGGCTGTCTTGATACGCCGACCTCCGGCACGTATGTTCTGGCCGGGGAGGACGTATCCTCGGCCTCGGATGACCGGCTCGCCGATATACGAAACCAGATGATCGGTTTCGTTTTCCAGAGCTTCTATCTTCTGCCGAAGCTCACGGCGCTCGACAATGTCGCGCTGCCGCTTCTCTATGCGAACGTGCCGCGCCGTGAACGGCGTGAGCGCGCCGCGGAAGCGCTTGCGAGCGTGGGACTGGAAGATCGTATGGACTTTTACCCGAACCAGCTCTCCGGCGGCCAGTGTCAGCGCGTGGCGATCGCCCGCGCGATGATCGCAAAGCCGCGCATCCTGCTTGCGGACGAGCCGACCGGCGCGCTGGACTCCGCTTCCGGCCGCCAGGTCATGCAGATCTTCGGCGAACTGAACGCGAAGGGAACGACGGTCGTGCTCATCACGCACGCGCAGGACATTGCCGACTGCGCGAAAAAGACCCACCGCATTCTCGACGGCGAGTTGATCCGCGGCGACGAGGACAAGCACCGGTACGACATGACGAAAGGAGGCGCAGCGGATGAAAAAGGGGAAGATAACGTTTCTCGGTAACCTGCCGGAATGGCTGCGCCGGACGATCGCCGTGGTGCTGATCGTCGCGCTTGTCGGCGGCGGGGTATACGGCATACTGCTTCTCGTCCGCGGCAGCGGCGGCAAGGTGAAGGTCTATCCGATCATGGAGTTCTGCACGAACTATGCCGACGATCAGGCGGAAACGCAGGGGCTCGTCAAGCCCGATAAAATGCAGTCGATCTACGTGTCCGAAACGCAGAAGATCACGAAGTACTACGTGCACGAGGGCGATACCGTGAAAGTCGGCGATCCGATCCTCTCCTACGATACGACGCTCACCGACCTGCAGCTCGAGCGGGCGAGAATCTCCGTACAGAAGCTGGAGATCGCGCTCGACGAGGCCAACGCCAATCTCGTCAAGGTGAATAACTACCGTCTGTACGTCCCGCAGCCCGATCCTCTCCCCGACGAGGAGCCGGATACGCCGCTCACGCCGGTGGATGTACCGTATTTCCGCGGCGGCAGCGGCACGAAGGACAGCCCGTTCTTCTATATCTGGAGCGACGACTGCGCCTTTGACAGCGCCTTTATCGACTCCCTTTTGACAAGCGCGGGCGGCAGCACGGCGTATGTGGTGTTTGAAGTCCACGACGGCGACTCCCCGGACGGCGACATTCTTCGCAGCTGGGGTATGGTGTTCGTCCGCCAGAGCGACGGCTCGGTGGCCTTTAAGGTGGACGAGGCCTACGGACGCTTTGATGACGGCACGGCGCCGGACGACGGCGGCGATATCGACGACGGCGGCAACACCTATATCGATACGACGCCGAGTTATACTTACAACGAGCTCATCGCCATGCGCCGCGAAGCGCAGGAGAAGATCTACCAGACGGAGCTCGATCTCAAAAAAGCGCGGCTTGAATACGAGACGCTGGAATTTGAGATCAACAACGGCGTTGTCTACAGCAAGATCGACGGCGTGGTGAAAACGATCCGCAGTCCCGACCAGGCGCGCGAGGAGCAGCTCCCGGCGGTGCTCATTTCCGGCGGCGGCGGATACTATGTCACCGGCGCGATGAGTGAAACGGAGCTGCAAACGCTCCATGTCGGCGATACGGTCACGGTGATGTCGTGGCAGACGTATTCCCAGACAGAGGCGGAGATCGTCAGCATTTCCGAATACCCGGTCGGGGAGAACAGCGGCTACTATCACTGGAGCCAGGGCAACAGCAACGCTTCGCTCTATCCCTTTACCGTGTATTTGGACGAGGACACCCCCGTGCGCGAGGGCGAGTATGTGAACATCACCTACAACCCCTTCGGCAGCAGTGCTTCCGGTGTATATCTCCAGAACATGTTCATCCTCCGCGAGGGCGGCGGGAGCTTCGTATATGTCCGTGACGCGAACGGGAAGCTTGAAAAGCGCGCCGTATCGACCGGACGATCGCTCTGGGGTTCGTATACGCAGATCAACGGCGGACTCACCGGCGAGGAATACATTGCCTTCCCGTACGGCAACAATATCCGAGCTGGAGCTAAGACCGAGATATCCGACGTTGCGTCGTTCTATAATTACTGAAAGGGGGCGGGTGCATTGCTTGAAAGCATTTCTCTGGCGTTTCAAAACGTGTGGCGGCATAAGCTGCGCTCGTTCCTGACGATGCTCGGCATCATCATCGGCATCGCTTCGATCATCACGATCGTATCCACGATCAAAGGCACGAACGAGCAGATCAAGGAAAGCCTCGTGGGCGCCGGCAATAACGCCGTCGTTGTGCAGCTCTATCAGGACAATTATCCGTATGAGGTGCAGTATAACGGCGTGCCCGCCGGCGTTTACCCGATCACCGAGGAAACGCGGCAGGAGCTCTGCAAGATCGACCACGTGAAGGGCGTTTCGCTCTTTTGCAGCCGCAATTACGCCGACGGCGTATACTATGGTAATAACAGCTTTTCCGGCAACCTTTACGGCATTGACGAGTACTATTTTGATGTGAACGGCTACTCGCTTGACCACGGCCGCAGCTTCCTCAAGGAGGACTTTGCCAAGGCGAAAAAGGTCTGCATGCTCGATACCGCGGCGGCCTCGGCGCTCTTCTCCGGCGAAGACCCGGTCGGCAAGACCGTGGAGATGCAGGGCGACAGCTTCACGGTCGTCGGCGTTGTGAAGCGTACGCGCTCCACAACGATGCAGATCAAAACGCCGAGCGATTACTACCAGTACATGAACGAGACCGGCACGATCTTCCTTCCGCTCAAGACCTGGCCGATGCTCTATTCGTTCGACGAGCCGCAATGTGCGGCGCTGCGCGCGGACAATACCGACAATATGACGAGCGTCGGACAGAAGGCGGGCGAGCTTCTCTCGTCCAGCCAGCTCATCGGCGCGGACAAAACGCTCTCCTACCGCGGGCAAGACCTCATGGAGCAGGCAAAGAATCTGCAGGAGCTTTCCAACTCCTCCAACCGCCAGCTCATCTGGATCGCGAGCATTTCGCTCCTTGTCGGCGGCATCGGCGTTATGAACATCATGCTCGTCACCGTGACGGAGCGCACGCAGGAGATTGGCCTGAAGAAGGCCATCGGGGCGCGCCGCCGCCGCATTCTCAACCAGTTCCTCACGGAAGCGGCGGTGCTCACAAGTCTCGGCGGCCTGCTCGGCGTAATCGTCGGCATCATCATGGCGCGGCTCATCTCGTCCGTTATGGGTACGCCGACGGCCATCAGCGTTCCGGCAATCCTCATCGCCGTGGTGTTTTCCATGGTCATCGGTATTGTGTTCGGCCTTCTCCCGGCGGTCAAGGCGTCCAACCTCAATCCCATCCAGGCGCTCCGGCGTGACTGAGTTTCCCGGCAAAGCCTCTGTACAGCGTGCTGGGACTGTGGTACAATGCAGGAAATACAGCGTACGGAGGCGGAGCGCATGGCAAACAAAGTGGGACCTCTCATCAAGGAGGCCCGTACCAGCGCGGGGATGACGCAGGAACAGCTGGCAAAGAAGATCAAGGGCATCACGGCTGCGGACATCAGCAAGGCCGAGCGCGGTGAGCTGGAGCTCACGCAGGCGGTTCTTAAAGAAATCGCGAAATACACGGGCGTTACGCAGAGCTCGCTCATCAACGCGGCGAAGGAGTCTACGTATAAGTCGGCCTCGAAGAGCACCGCGTCGAAGAGCTCCTCTGCAAGCAAATCCTCGTCCGGCACATCGGTCAAGGTCACCGCAGCGGAAAAGAAGCTTCTGGAGCTTTATCGCGCGGCAGACGCCGATACGAAGAAAGCGGCGGTCAATCTGCTCAAGGGAGAATCGTCCGGCCTTTCCGATATTATCGGCTCGCTGCTCGGCGGATCGTCCTCCGGGAAGGGCAATCTTCTCGGTACGCTGCTCGACGGCACCATGGACGCTCTCGGCAACAAATAAGAATACGCAACAACGCGGCTCATCCGATCAAAACGGATGAGCCGCTTTTTCCATGCGGGGAAGGAGTTTTATTTGCAGAACTTCGCGATTGTCTCGTCGATATCCGCAGCGCACGCTGCGGCGATGGTCTCGTCGCCCGGCTGGAGTGGGTAGAGCGGCGCGCGGACGCTGCCGATGTCCGGCGCGCCGCGGAGACGGAGGATCTCCTTGATCATGGCGTACATGTTGCCCTGCCCGGAGCACATCTTGTAAATGATGTGGCAGCAGGCGTCCTGAATGTCGCGCGCGGGGAGAATGTCGCCGCTGCGGACAAGGCTGAAGATGCGCTCATAGAGCTCCGGCATGGCGGCGTATGTGCCGCCGATGCCGCCTACCGCGCCCGCGGCAAGACCGGAGAGCAGCTGCTCGTCCGGGCCGTTAAACACGATCGCGCCCTCGTCGCGCCACATCTCAATGTCCTGTATTGGCATGGAGGAGTTTTTCACGCCGATTACGTTCGGCACGGCGAGCATCGAGCGGAGAAGGGAACTGTTCAGCGCCGTTCCGGCAAGCTGCGGAATGTTGTAGATGATAAAATCCGTGTTCGGTGCCGCGGAGGCAATGTCCTTCCAATACTGCGCGATCGCGCGGTCCGGCAGATGGAAGTAGATCGGCGGGATCGCGGCGATGCAGTCGGCACCGGCGGCCTCTGCATGGGCGGCAAGCTCCATGCTGTCGCGCGTGTTGTTGCAGGCGACGTGCGCTATGATCGTGATGCGCCCGGCGGCCTGGGCGATGACGGCTTCCAGCAGCGCCTTGCGCTCTGCCACGGAATGATAGATGCACTCGCCGGAGGAGCCGCCGACATAAAGGCCGTTCACGCCTTTTCCGATGAGGTACTCCGTAAACACGCGCGCCCGCTCGGGCGATACCTCACCGGCGTCGTCGTAACATGCATAGAAGGCCGGGAAAATACCCTGGTATTTTTTCAAGTCTCTTGCTTTCATTGTTTCCACTCCTTGTGTGTATCAGCCCTTGACGGCGCCCATCGTGATGCCCTTGGTGAAGTATTTCTGGAAGATCAGGAACACGATGATGATCGGCACGGCGGCAAAGGCAGCGCCCGCCATGATGAGGCCGAAGTCCGTCGAGTTTTCCGCCTGCATCTTTGCGATGCCAAGCGAAATCGTCAGGTTCTTTGTGCTGGAGAGCATGATGAGCTGCATGAAGTAGTCGTTCCACGAGTTGATGAACGTGAAGATGGCGAGCGCGCCGACGCCGGGTTTGATCATGGGGAAAACGATCCGGTTGAAGGTTTTCAACTCGCTTGCGCCGTCGATCCTCGCGGCCTCCAGTATCTCGCTGGGGATGCTCTCGGCAAACTGCTTGATGAGGAACACGCCGAACGGCCAGCCGACGATGGGGTATACGACGGCGCTGAGCGTATTATAAAGCTTGAGCGAGGACATCTCGCGGATGAGGGGGATGAGAATGACCTGCTTGGGCAGCGCCATAGCGCAGACGATGAGCGTGAAAATGAGCCTGCGCCCGACAAAACGCTTTTTTGCCAGCGCGTACCCCGCCAGTGCGGAGGTGGCGCAGGTGAGGAGCATTGCCGCAACGGCCATCCATACGGTGTTGAGCATCCAGCGGATCGCGCCGGGCACGGTGGGACCGGCGGAGAATACCACCGGGCTGCCGTCAGCGGAGAAATACTGGCTGAAGGGAATGTAAAACTCCCACAGCGGCGCTTTGAGCTTGCTCATGAGCGTCTGGTAGTTCTTCAGCGTCCACTCGGTCGGCCACCAGACGGGCGTGACGGAGTTTGCCTCCTTGGCGGTCTTGAACGAGCCGGTGATGATCCAGTAGAGGGGGAACGTGAAGAGCGCTGCAAGAATAATGATGATCACGAGCGTGATAATGCGGTTCACCTTTGATCTGCTCTGCATACGTTCACCCCCTTAATCCGACCGCTGCCCCAGCTTGAACTGGACGGCAGAGAGCACCGCGATGATGATCATGAGCACAACGCCCATGGCGTTGCCGTACCCGTAGCGGTAGAGCTTGAACGCGGTATAGTAGATGTAATACATGATCGTGTCCGTGCTGTGCGTTGGCCCGCCGGAGGTGAGCAGCTGGATCAGCGCGAAGCACTGGAAGGAGTTGATCGTGGTGATGATGAGTATGTAGAGCGTGGTGGGCATGATCTGCGCCCATTTGATCTTCCAGAACACCTGGCGGCGGTTCGCGCCGTCGACCTCCGCCGCCTCAACAAGCGAGTGATCCACATTGCCGAGCGCCGAGACATACAGCACGATGGGCTGACCGACGGAGGTGGTGAAGAGAATGAGAATGATGCACCAGAGCGCAAAGCGCGCATCGCCCAGCCAGTTTATGTTCTGGTCAATGATGCCGAGGCTTTTGAAAACGTAGTTGAACACGCCGTAGCGGTTGTTGTACATCCATTTCCAAACGACCGTTACCGCGACCGAGCCGGTGACGACCGGCAGATAGAAGATGCAGCGGAAAGCCGAGGTCAGCGCCGGCTTCATATCATAGATCGCCGTGGCGACCCAGAGAGAAAACGCGCACACCGTAGGTACGGCAACGACAACGATGAGAACCGTATTTTTCAGCGCGCCGAGGAAGAGCTTATCCTGGAAAAGCTCCTTATAGTTACCCAGCCCGACAAAGACGTCCACAGCATTTTTACCCATGTTGGAGTCAAAGAAGCTGGTGTATAGGCACAGGAACATGGGATACAGCACAAAGGTGACAAAGAAGAACAGACTCGGCAGCAAAAACAGGTATCCCGCTGTTGTTTCCCGCCGCACGAGCGCGCGGCTCATGCCGTTTTTGGATTTGAACATAGGGTCGCTCCCCCTTACGGATTACGTAGCTATCAACACACCCTCTCTGCGCGGGGGCACAGAGAGGGTGCGCGCTGTGGGTCTGAGGAAGAAAAAAGGAGAAAAGGAACGGTTAAAGTGCTCGATCAGCCGGCCACCGCGGCGTTCGCGTTGGCGCAGAACGTTGCAACCTCGGTGGCAACGTCACCGCCGCCGCCGATGCGCTGGAGCATGTTCCACCACTCGGTGCGGGCGGTCGCCCAGCCGGAGGTGACCTGGTAGTAGTCGCCGAGGTAAGGCATGAGCTTGGTGTACTCGTTCATGATGGCGTTGTCCGCCCAGATGCCGGTGAGGTCAATGCCCTCGGCGGTGTCGCGCACGGCGAAGTACTTCGCAGCCTTGACCGCGTCAGCCGTGCCCTCGCCGTCGGCGAAGTATTTGATGAAGGTCTTGGCAGCGTCGATCTTGGCGGCGTCGCCGTTATTGAACACGCCGAAGCCCCAGATGCCGCCCTGCAGCTTGCTCTCGCCGGTCTCGGAGGGGAAGCTCATGAACACGATCTTCTCACCGTCGTTGGTGAGCTCAGCGTCGTTGTTGTCGGTGTTGAGCTGCTGAGCAATGTTCCAGCAGAATGCCATCTTGAGAATGCCCTGACGGAAGGCGGTGATCTCCTCGCCGCCGTTCTCGGCTGCGTTGAAGTAGATGCCGTCCATGCTCTGGAGAAGCTCAAGAGCCTTTATGTTCTCGGCGGAGTCCGCGGTATAGGCGGTGTGCTCGGCGTTGGTGAACGTGCCGCCGTAGAGGTTGTTGACGAGAGCACGGGTGCCCTGGTCGCCGCCCTGGCCGGAGCAGTAAACGTCGCCGACGGGCTCTTTGTAGTAAGCATACAGTGCATCGACCGCTTTGATGAAGTTCTCGGTCGTCCAGGTGTGGGTTTCGGTGTCGACGTACTGGTCGGCGCCGGCAGCGACGAACGCGTCATAGTTGATGGCCATGCAGTGCGCGGTCATGACGAGGGGGTACTCATAGCAGGCGCCGTCAGCATTGAAGCAGGCCGAGACGCAGGCCGCATTGACTTCCGCCTTATCGGTGGCGTCCCACATGTCGGCGAGATCGACCATGTAGCCCTTCATGCCCCAGTTGGCAACGAGACGTTCGGGTCCTTCCATGATGAGGTCGGGAGCAGAGCCGCCTTCGAGCGCGGTGTTGACCTGATCGTCGCCGTTGGTGTAGTCAAGGTATTCCACGGTGACGGTGATGCCGGGGTTCGCCGTCTCGAACGCGGCGATCAGGGCGTCGACGGTGTCAGCATTGCCCCAGCCGCCGATCGGGTACGTCCAGAGCGTGATGTTGACGGGTTCGGCAGCGGGTTCTGCCGCGGGAGCGGGATTAGCCTGAGCAGGTGCGGGGTCGGCAGCGGGAGCAGCGGTCTGGCCGCAGGCGCACAGGGCGAAAACCAAGCACAGCGCGAGCAGCATTGCGAGCAGTTTCTTCATGATGTGCCTCCTTAAACATTTTGTTCAGGTTTCGTTATTTCAACGGCTCACGCCGCTGAATTTCCTCTTTCCACCATCATATTAACCAAAGCACCTGCCAATGTCAATAGATTTCTGAAAAAAATTTTCTGTAAGATTCAACAAAGAAGATTTTTTGCAAGTCGAAGAATACGAATCCCCCGGGAGCGTTGCGCTCTCCGGGGGAGGGGAGAAGAAAAAAATTTTCAGCCGGTTACAGATGCTTTTCCGCAAGCGCGGCGGCAATGCGGGCGCGGCTCTGGCGGCACTCGTCCAGATTGCGGCGGCAAAGCTCGGAAAAGAGCACGTCCAGAAGATACATCTGCGCGATCCTTGCGCCGACGGAGCCAAGCTGCAGCGGACTTTCGTCCGCGCCGCACAGGAGCGTCACATCCGCCAGACCAGCGCCGGGAGAATTGGCAAAGTGTGTGACAAGAATGGAGCGCAGACCGCGCTCTCTCGCATAGGTAAGCGTATCGATAAGATCTTTCGTTGCGCCGGAGTAGGAGAAGAAGAGAATGACATCGTTCTCACCGGCAGTGGCGATGGCGATGGTCTGCATATGGGAATCACTCACGGAGATGAACTTCCCGCTTGCCGTGGAGAAGAGGTGCGCCGCCTCCATCGCGATGATCATGGAGCCACCCTGCCCCATGCACAGCACGCGGTCCGCCTCTTCCAAAAGATCTGCCGCGCGGATATAATCCTCCGGGCGGACAAGCTCAAGCGTCTGCGTCATGGCGCTGATGTTGGCGGTATAGAGCTTTTTGCAGACGTCGGAAAAGCTGTCGTCGTCAAGCACCTCTCCCGAGAGAGGATTGAACTGCTGCGGGCGCTGGGCGGTGGAGTTGGCAATGGCGAGACGAAAGGCGTTATATCCCTTGCATCCCAGACGGCGGCAGAAGCGCGACACGGTCGCCTCCGCTACGCCGCTTGCTGCGGCAAGCTCGGTTATGCTCATATCCTGCGTTTTGCTCTGGTGCGACAGCACATAATCCGCCGCCTTTTTTTCTGCGGTTGTGAGATTATAATACTCCGCACTGATCCGCTCAAATACGTTTGTGCTGCCTTGCTCCATATGCTTCTCCTGCAATCTTTATTTTGCGAGCAATTCCCCCGCCATTATATCCGTCATGATGAGCATGCGCGGCAGATGGAACGGCCCCTTGAACGTTGAGCCCTTGGTCGAAGGCTCGGTCGGTTTCCCGTCGCGGCGGAGATACCCGTACCACTCGCCGTACTCGCTGTCGGTAAAATGCGCCTTGCAGTAGTCGAGCGTGGTGTAAAACCAGTCGAGGTATTCTTCCTTGCCGGTGTCCTTATAGAGCATGAGCGAGGATATGAGTATCTCGTCATGCGGCCACCAGAGCTTCATGTCGTGCTCGTATGCCTCGGGCGGCTTGCCGAGCGCGTCAACGAAGTACAGCAGCCCGCCGTATTCCTTATCCCAACCGGCAGTGATCGCCCAGTTAAAGATCTCCTCGGCCCTGGCGACAAGCTCCGCGTTACCGGTTTTGCGCGCGAATTCCAGCAAAAACCACACGCCCTCAATATCGTGCCCGGGATTCACGACGCGACCTTCAGTGTAATACAATCTCGCTGTGCCGTCAACCGCCACGTTTTCCAGCACGCACCGGAGCTCCGGGTGGACGTGGTAGCGGAAAATATCGTCCACGCAGGCAGCGGCGCGCTCGGCGTAGAGCGCCGCGTTCTCCGGATCGACGCGCTGCATCACAGCGGTGACGTTGAGATAAATCATCGGGATGCCGAAGGCACGCCCCGTGCGTGTGGCGGGCTCGGTTTTCGGACCGAGGCCGGTCGGATCGGGCATGCCGTGGTTGAGATTCCAATAAAGGTCATAGGCGCGCCGCGCGCGCTCGAGATGTTCCCGTTCGCCGGTCACGCCGTAATACTCCGCGTTTGCCATGGCGTAAAACGCTTCGGAGAAGCAGTAGCGGCGCTGGCGGAGCGGCGCGCCCTCGGCGGTGACGGTGAAGTACATCCTGTCCTCGGCGGCGCGGTTTATGCAGTGCGCCTCCATAAAATCGAGACAGCTCTTCGATGCGCGCAGCCATTCCTCGCGCACGCCGTACACATGGCAGAGATACGCAAAGATCCAACCGCAGCGCCCCTGCATCCACACGCTTTTGTCTGTGGAATAGATCTCACCCTTGCGGTCGAGACAGGTGTATACGCCGCCGTTTACCTCGTCCATGCCGTTTTTGAGCCAGAAGTCGATGCTCCTTTTCAGCTCGGACTGTATCCACTCTCTTGCACTCTGCAACTTTTGCTTATCCATCGTAAACGCCCCTTTCCGATTTGTTGGTTTCAGCGGGTTTGGCATTTTATAGTATTATGGTAGCATTAAAGAAAATAATTTTCAAGCATAATTTGATTTGAAATTATTTTTTCTTTTCTTAGTGACAGCCGCGGAAAGCCATGATATAATACCTCTGACACACCGGTAAATATTTCTGTATTTGGAGGGTGCGCAGCATGAACTATCTCGGAATTGAAGCAAACGTCCAAAATCTCCCGGAGCTTGACAGCAGCTTTTTCCCGCTCTATAAGTTCAACCACGCCTTTCTCGCAACGGCGAAAAAGCCCATCGGCATTGCCGTGGAGCGAAGCGGCGGCGAGATGGCGTCCGTTCATACGTTCCTGCACGGAACGCCCGAGCGAATAGAGGCGGACCGGTATTATATCCGCCGTCTCGTCAAGTCCATGCTGTGGATGAAGGGCGGTTGGCGTGTCTATATCAGCGGCGACCGGGATATGTACGGCTACATCCGCGCGTGCTTCAGCGCGGACGGCTGCCAGGCGTTTGACTGGGACTACTTCTCCAGCATATATGAAAGACCGTTTGAGGTCGTCTATACCGACACGCTGCCGGAGGCGAAGGATTCGCCCCGCCCCGCGGGCGGACACTTTGACGGCTTCCGCATCGGCTTTGACGCGGGCGGGAGCGACCGTAAGGTCTCCGCCGTCGTTGACGGCGAGACCGTGTATTCTGAGGAGGTCGTGTGGTTCCCCAAGACGACATCGGACCCGGACTATCACTACGACGGCATCGTCTCCGCGCTCCGCACGGCGGCGGAGCATATGCCGCGCGTGGACGCGGTGGGAGTGTCGAGCGCCGGCGTATACATCAATAACCGCACCATGAACGCTTCGCTCTTCCTCAAGGTGCCGCAGGAGCTGTTTGACGCGAAGGTCAAGGACATATACATCCGCGCCATCACCGACACGTTCGGCGACGTGCCGTTCTGCGTTTTCAATGATGGCGACGTTACCGCGCTCGCCGGGGCAATCAGTCTGGAGGACACGAACATCCTCGGCATTGCCATGGGAACGAGCGAGGCGGGCGGCTATGTGGACGAGAACGGATACATCACCGGCTGGCTCAATGAGCTGGCGTTCATCCCGGTGGACGCGAACCCCGAGGCGATGCAGGACGAATGGTCGATGGACATCGGTTGCGGCGTGAAATATTTCTCGCAGGACGGCGTTATCAAGCTCGCCCCGGCGGCGGGCATCGCGCTGGACAGCAGCCTCTCCCCGGCGGAAAAGCTCAAGGTCGTGCAGAAGCTCATGGAAGAGGGAGACCTCCGCGCCGCGGCAATATACCGGAGCATCGGTGTGTATCTGGCGCATTCGCTTGCGCTCTATCACGATATGTACCACTTCCGCCATGTGCTGCTGCTCGGGCGCGTCATGTCCGGGCGCGGCGGCGAGCTTTTGATCGCCGAGTGCGAGCGCGTGCTGCGCGAGGAGTACAGCGAGCTGGCAGGTTGCATTCACCTCGCCCTGCCGGACGAGAAGTTCCGCCGCGTCGGCCAGTCCGCTGCCGCCGCGTCTCTGCCGGAGCTTAGGAAGTAATAAAAAACACATCACATATCAAAGGAGAACGCGCATGAAAAAACACATTGTCTGCTTTGGCGATTCCAATACCCATGGCTACTGCGCCGATCCCAACGACACCGCCGACCGCACCGACCGCTTCAACGAGGACGAGCGTTGGACATGCCTTTTGCAGAAGGCGCTGGGGGAGGAGTACCTCGTGCTGGAAGAGGGGCTTTCCGGCCGGACGACCGTATTTCCCGACCCGCTGCACGAGTGTATGTCCGGGCTGGATACGATTTATGCCACGCTGATGTCGCATGAGCCGGTCGATCTGCTCATCATCATGCTCGGCACGAACGACACGAAGGAGCGCTTCAACGCGAGTGCAACATGCATCGGCATCGGCATGGAGCGCCTTGCCATGAAGGCGGAGACCGTCGCCGCATGGCGCGGCGGGAAGCCGAACCTTCTCATCGTTGCGCCGCCGCACATCGGCGCTGGACACAACGACCCCGCCATGGGCAAATCCTGCCACGCAACGTCCATGGGCGTGGCGGAGGAATACCGCCGCCGGTGCGAGGCGCACGGCTGGGCGTTCCTTGACGCCGAGGGAGTGGCGGAGTTCAACACCGTGGACTATATGCACCTCAGCCGCCGCGGGCATCGCCAGCTTGCCGAGACTCTCGCGCCGAGAGTGCGCGATCTTACGTGATGTTCGGGCGCGTATTCCGCTATCAGGGTTGGCTCTGGCGGGCGCTGAACACGCTGACGGATATTCTGGCGCTGAGCGTACTGTGGCTTTTGTGCAGCCTCCCCGTGCTGACGCTGGGCGCGGCGACAACGGCGCTCTATGATAGCGTTGTGCGCTGCATACGCTATAAAAAGCCGCGGCCCTACGAGCGCTTTTTCCGCACGTTCAAAAATGAGCTTGTGCCGGGCGCGCTGCTGACGCTGCTGTGGGGCGCGGTCGCCGCGCTCGGGCTGTGGATGCTCGCGCTGCTGCGGCAGTACAGTGCCGAGTCGCCCTCTGCCGGGGCGGCGGGCGCGGCGTACTATGTCGCACTGGTGCTGCCGCTTGGCGCGGCGTGCTGGGTTTTCCCGATCCTTTCACGCTGTACGCTCGGCTTCGGCGCGCTGAACAAAACGGCACTGAAATTCGCCGTCGGCCATCTGCCCTCAACCGTGGTACTCGTGCTGATGACGGTGGAGATCATGCGGCTGAGTGTGCAGTGGATATTCCCGCTAGCATTCATGCCGGCAGTGCTGATGCTGCTCTGGTCGCTCTTCACCGAGCCTGCGTTCAAAAAGCACGGCGCGGGGATCACCGCGGAGACGGAGAACGGTACGCCCACAGAAAAGGACGAATAAAGAAACAGCGGCTCATCCGATCAAAACGGATGAGCCGCCTTTTTGAGTCATTGCCTATCAGGCACAAAAGCCGCACTTCGAAGAGTGCGGCTCGGTGTTGTCTGTCTCGTGCTCGAAAACCGGCTCTGTGAGGAAGCCGAGAATTTCACCGCTGAGATCCATGCAACAGATGTAGTTCATCCATTCGGTAGAGAAGTTGATCTCGAAAAGCGTTTCTTCCTGATGGATGTGGATATCGAGAACTTCTTCGGGAGCGACATTGGCGTAAGCAGTAACGGTTTCGGCAATATAATTCTGAAAGCTCATTTTCATGGTTCATACCCTCCGGCAATAAATTCATCGTTTTGTCCCTTGGACGATGTCATTATTATGCATCGAATTAAAATCGGTATTAAACAGAATTAAACGAAGATTAAAAAAATCAGCACAACAGCTAAACTGTTGTGCTGATTGGTGCGGGAGAAGAGACTTGAACTCTCACGTCTATGGTTGGACACAGGCACCTCAAGCCTGCCTGTCTACCTATTCCAGCACTCCCGCATGTCAAAGGCAAGTGTTATTATATCATGCCTTTGAAAAATGTCAACACTTATTTTAGGAAATTTGGAATTTATCGGTAAGGCGTTCCGTCGGCACGATAAAGTGCCATGCGGCAGAAGCGTCCGCCGTCCGGCGCGCCCTCCGGAAGATGCGTCCGTACCGCCGCGGTGAGCAGTTCGGGATTCACCACGGGCTCAGCGCAGGAGACGATCCCTTCAACCGTCACGATGCCGTCACCGGCGGTGAACGTCAGATCGTGCACATGCTCCGTCACGGTGAAAAGCCCCTCGCCGCGCTTTGTTTTGCGCATGACTTCCACAGGGGAGGAGAAAAGCTCCCGGCACTTTGCGGCAACGGCTTCCGTGTCGGCGGTATCGTATTCCCATGTACCCTTCACGCGCATCCATTTGAGTTCCGCGGGCTTCATTGCATTTTCGTAGCAGTCGGTCACGCGGATGCCCTCTGGCATCACGGCGGTCAGCTGCGCGGGCAGGGCGGCAATGTCCACGTCCTCGCGCACGCGGATGTCCGCAATCTGGCAGAGGCTCACCGAGCCGACGGAGAGCGGAAGCAAAATCGAGATGAGCTCGTGCGGATTAAAGCCTTCGCTGTAGCGGATGGGGATCCCGGCGCGCTTGATGGCGCGCTGCAGGGTGCGCATTGTGTCGAGATGCGACATCCATACGGCGCGGCGGGTCTGCTCATATACGAGCCGAAGTTTATCCATTGCAGCGGCCTCCTTTCAGAAATGCGGCGGCGCCGCAGCCGGAGCACTGCGCCCGACAGTCGGGGGAGAGAAGCCCCTTGTGCGCCTGCTCGTATTCGCGGACATAGTGGCGCTTGTTCACACCCATGTAGAGATGATCCCAGGGCAGCACCTCGTCGAGAGAGCGCTCGCGGTTGGCGTAGAACGGGAAGGAGATGCCCTCTTCCTCCGCAGCCTTTTCCCAGCGCTTGAGATCAAAGCCCTCCGACCAGGATTCGAGAAAGGCGCCCTGCCGCCAGATGTTCTCAATCATCGCGCCGAGCCTACGGTCACCGCGCGAGAGTACAGCTTCGGTGAGCGAGGTGTCGGCATCGTGCCAGTTGTAGGTAACGGCGCGGGCCTTCATATTCTCGCGCAGCAGCGTCACGCGGCGCATATATTCCTCGCGCGTGACCTGCGGCTCCCATTGGAACGGCGTGTGCGGCTTCGGTACGAAGCACGAGGTACTTACCGTCACGCGCAGCCCATGGCTGCGGTTGGGTGAGTTTTCACGCCAGCAATGCACCACGCGGTCGGCCAGCTCGGCGATGCCGAGCACGTCCTCGTCCGTCTCCGTCGGCAGGCCGAGCATAAAGTAGAGCTTCACGGTGTTCCAGCCGCCCCGGAACGCGAATGCGCACGAGCGGAGAAGATCTTCCTCGGTGACATTCTTGTTGATAACGTCGCGCAGACGCTGCGTACCGGCTTCCGGCGCGAACGTGAGACCGGATTTGCGCACCTTCTGCACGCGCTGCATAATGTCCATGGAGAAGTTGTCCGCGCGCAGCGAGGGAAGGGAGAGACCGATGCCGCGGCTCTCGCAGTAGTCCATCAGCCCGTCGCAGAGATCGTTCAGTCCGCGGTAATCGCTCGTGCTGAGCGAAAGGAGCGTGATCTCGTGATAGCCGGAGAAGGCGAGCGCTTCCTTGCCGTACTCCATGCACTTTTCCACGCTGCGGTTGCGCACCGGGCGGTAAATGTGTCCGGCCTGGCAGAAGCGGCAGCCGCGGATGCAGCCGCGGAAGAGTTCGAGACCAACGCGGTCGTGCACGATCTCCGTGGAGGGAACGATGGAATCCACGGGAAAGCAGCTGTTCTCGAAATCCTCCACGATGCGCTTGGTAACGTGTTCAGGGGCGCCGGGGGCAGCGTGCATGGCTTTGAGCGTTCCGTTGTCGTTATATTCCGGAGTGTAGAGCGAGGGGACGTATACGCCGCCGATCTGCGCGGCGCGGCGGAGAAATTCCGCTTTGCTCCAACCCGCGGCCTTGGCCTCGCGCAGAAGCTGCAATACCTCGCCGTCTACGCTCTCGCCCTCGCCGACGATCATGAGATCGAAAAAGTCCGCCATCGGCTCGCTGTTGCAGCAAACGCTGCCGCCGGCAAACACGAGCGGCGTGAGGCTGGTGCGCTCGGCGCTGCGCAGCGGAATGCCCGCGAGATCGAGCATTTCGAGAACGGTCGTATACGCCATCTCGTAGCCGAGCGAGAAGCCGATCGCGTCAAACTCGCTGAGCGGATCGCCGCTTTCGAGCGCGTAGAGGGGGAGACCCTTTTCGCGCATCTGCCGATCCATATCAAACCAGGGGGCGAACACGCGCTCGCACCACACGCCCGGAAGATTGTTGAGCACCCGATAGAGAATGTGCATGCCGGTGTTCGACATGCCGATCTCATAGGTGTCCGGGAAGCAGAGTGCCATGCGGAGATCCACTTCGCTTTTATCTTTCTGGATTTCGCCGTACTCGCCGCCGGTGTACCGGGCAGGCTTCTGTACGAGCGGGAGAATTCGTTCGAGTTTCTTGTCCATACTTCAATGCTCCTGTACAGGATGTTCTTACATTTTATAACACTCTGAAGTTTTTTACAAGAATAGAAAAAGAGTTTCCGAAAAATACTTGACAATTCCGCCCAAAGACAATATAATTCTGTCTTGCTGATATCGGTATCGGGGTGTAGCGCAGTTGGTAGCGTGCTTGGTTCGGGACCAAGAGGCCGCGAGTTCAAGTCTCGCCACTCCGACCATGCAGAGTGTCCTTATAGGATTTGAGTATCCTGTAATGGGCACTCTGTTTTTTTGCTATATGCCAAAAAGCTCGCCGTTAGCTGCGTCCTCATAAAAAACACAGCCCCTTCGCCGAGCCTTTTCCGCTGGAACTGCGTTCCTTTTTCTTG
>ENA-UONY01001125-UONY01001125.1-human-gut-metagenome-genome-assembly--contig:-CS9-NODE-1125-length-24678-cov-7.804938_pt1 | contig 24678 bp, 32 predicted proteins | sample MGYA00242465_ERZ724012 | MGnify/ENA metagenome assembly ERZ724012 | reverse complement strand
GAAAATGATTGATACTCTATTTGCGCCTGCGGGCGCAAACTCTGCGAGGCTTTTTGACAGACTGCAAAAACCGCCGAAGGGAAACCCTTCGGCGGTTTTGCTGTACTTATACTTTTTTCAGCTGTTGATGATCCGCTTGGTCGCGGCGGTCGCATGGGCAATAATGTCCTCCGGCGATTCGCCGACGTGGTAAACGCCGTTTTCGTAGAGGATTCTGCCGTTCACCATTGTGAGGAGCACGTTGGTGTTTGAGCCGCTGTAAACAAGGTTTTTCACCGTGTTGTGCTCGGGGTGCATGTTCGCCTGATGCAGGTCGATCACAACGAGATCGGCGAGCTTGCCGGGGGCGATGCAGTCAGCGTCAATGCGCATGGCGCGCGCACCCGTGGAGCACGCGGCACGGAGAATTTCGCGCGCGTCGCACGAAGCGGCGTCCTCTTCGCGGAGCTTCTGCAGCACCGCGGCAAGATACATTTCGCGGAACATGTTGAGCGCGTTGTTGCTCGCCGGGCCGTCCGTGCCGATGGCCAGAGGGATCTTCCGGCGCAGAAACTCACTTACCGGCGCGATGCCGCTTGCGAGCTTTGCGTTCGAGGCCGGGCACGTCACGGCGTACAGGCCGCGGCGGGCAAAAATGTCCATGTCCTTCTCATCAAACCACACGCAGTGGAACCCGCCGCCGCCATGTTCGAAGAGGCCGTTCTCCTCGAAAAGCTGCGTCGGCGTGAGGCCGTGGCGCTCGATGCACTCTTCCACTTCGCGTTTCGTTTCCGAGTTATGGGTGAAAAACGGCAGCTTATACTCGTCCACGAGCATTTTCATGAACATAAGCAGATCGAGATTGGCCGTATACTCGGCGTGGATGCCGGGGATGTAGGAGATGAGCGGATGGAGGTTGTTGAACTTGATCGTGTCCATCTCGCCGACGGTCCAGTCGTCGCCCGCCGCGAGCGCGCCGCAGAGCACCATACGATAGCCGCAGTCAATGGCCGCCTGCGCGAAGGCGTCGCGCTTGTAGTACATATCAAACGCGCTCGTGATGCCGCCGCGGAGATATTCGAGAATGGCGAGCTTTGTGAGAGCGTAAATATCGTCCGGCGTGAGCTTGGCCTCGAGCGGGAACACCTTGTCGAAAAGCCAGCTCTGGAGCGGCAGATCGTCCGCGTAGGAGCGGAGAAACGTCATCGCGCTGTGCGCATGGGCGTTTTTGAAGCCGGGCATCAGGAGATTGCCCTTGAGATCGATCTCGCGCTCAAACGGCGGGTGCGCGCCGATCGCGGGTCCGACATAGAGGATCATCGATTCCTCGACCCAGACCTCCCAGTCGGAAATTTCAAACCCATCACTGAGCGAAAGGAGCTTGCCGTTATAAAAGCGGATCATGCCTTTTCCTCCGTATGCATGGCGGCGATGGAATCCCACATGAGCTTCTTAAACCGCGGCGCGGCGGCGTTGGCCGCTTCGATGACCTCTTCGCCGCTGAGCTTCTGCTCGGAGAGACCGGCGGCAAGATTGGCGATGCACGATACGCCGCATACGCGCATCCCGGCGTGGTTAGCCGCGATGACCTCCACGACCGTGGACATGCCCACGGCGTCCGCGCCCCAGGCGCGGGCGGCGCGGATGTCGGCCGGGGACTCGTAGCTCGGGCCGGTGAACTGGATATACACGCCCTCCTTGAGATCGATGCCGTCCTTTTTCGCCGTCTCGCGCAGAATGGCGCGAAGCGCGGGATCGTAGGCGTGCGTCATATCCGGGAAGCGGACGCCGAGCTCGTCGATGTTCGCGCCGATGAGCGGGTTTGGGATGAGCGCGCTGATGTGGTCAGAAATGCTCATGAGCGTTCCGGCGGTAAGATCGCCGCGGATGCCGCCGGAGGCGTTCGTAACAAACAAAATCTTCGCGCCCATGGCCTTCATGAGCCGCGCGGGCAGCACAACGTCGTGCGGCGTGTAGCCCTCGTAAAGGTGCACGCGCCCCTGCATGACGACGACAGGCGTTTCCTCCACATAGCCGAACACGAACCGTCCGGCATGGCCGGGCGCGGTGGATACCGGGAAGCCGGGAATTTCGCTGTACGGCACAACGGCAGCCTGCTTGACCATGTCGGCAAAGCCGCCGAGACCGGAGCCGAGCACAACGGCGACCTCCGGGACGAAGTCGGTATGTCGCCGCACCGCGGCGAGACAGTTCTGGATGCGTTCCATTTCGGGATGCATAAAAGAGCCTCCTTATGTATGTTTTATTCTTCGGTGAGATCGGCGAACTGCGCGCCGATATAGTCTGCCAGAGTCTCGGGGTCAACCCCGATCTGCGCGCCGAGCCGCCCGGCGCTGCAAAAGAAAGCGTCCGTCAAAAGCGCCGTCTCGTCGATCCACGTGGGAAACGGCTTTTTCATCCCCACCGGGGAGCAGCCGCCATGGACGTAGCCGGTGAGCGGCAGAAGCTTCTTCTGCGGCAGCATCGCGATGCTCTTCACGCCCGCGGCCTTCGCCGCCTTTTTGAGCGAGAGCGTTTCGGGTGCGGGGATGACGAACACAAAGTGCTCGCCGGTATTGGCCTCCGCCACAAGCGTTTTGAAAACGCACTCCGCGCTCTGACCGAGCGCTGCGGCCACCTCCGTGCCGGAGGTGAGCGAGGCGTCATAATAATGCGGCGTATACGCAATGCCTGCCTGATCGAACAGGCGCATCACATTGGTTTTTTCGTTGGTTTTATCCGATTTTGCCATGAAAGTATTCCTCAATTTGCTCTCGGGAAGCGCGGAGACTCCCCTGAATCATGCCCGGCGCGCCGCCGCCCCGCCCGGAGAGCGCGGCGTTGATGCTCTTTGCCGCGGCGCGAAGGTCGGTCGTTTCCGATGCCATCACATACCGATAGCCCCCATCCTCGGCGCAGAGAGCGGCACAGACGCCCGTGCAGCGCGTCTTTCCGCCCTCGGCGAGGGTACGCAGCGCGGCGGGCGAAAGGCCGTCCTCGAAAAAGAGCCGGTTTCCCTCGCACGGCGTGAGCGCCGCGAGCCGTGCCTCCACATACCGCCGCTCCGCGGCGGCTCGCTGATACTTCTCCGCTTCCAGCTCGCCAAGCACGCGCCCGGCAGCCGCACAGAGGGCATTCTGCGGCGCGGAAAAAAGGTGTGAGAGCGCTTCGGTCTCGGCCGCGCAGAGCGCGGCGTCCTCATACGCCGCGCGCCCGGCGAGCATCGTAAAGCGCACGCCGCCGCGGTGGCGCATCCGGTCTTTCAGCCGGATTAGGCCGATCTCGCCGGTGAAGCTCACGTGCGGCGCGCAGCACGCGCACCGGTCCACGCCCGGCACTTCCACAATGCGCACCGGCATTGCGAGCACCTTTTTCTGCCGGAACGGCAGCGCCGCGAGTTCTTCCTCCGTCGGCCAGAGGATGTTTACGGGAAGATTCTGCCACACGGCCTCGTTCGCCAGCCGCTCAAGCTGCGCGAGCTGCGGCGCGTCCAGTTCGCGGTCAAAGTCGATCGTCGCGCCGTGCTCGTCCATATGGAAGCCGATGTTCTCGCAGCCCCAGAGCACGTGCGCATGGCCGGACACCAGATGCTCGGCCGAGTGGATCTGCATGCGGGCAAAACGCGTTTCCCAGTCGATCTCGCCGGTCGCTTCCGCGCCGGCCGTGAGCGGAGCAGCGCAGAAATGGACAATCTCCCCGTTCTCCTCGCGCGTATCCGCCACGCGCACGCCGCCGAGCGTGCCAACATCGCCGCCCTGTCCGCCGCCCTCGGGGAAAAAGGCGGTGCGGTCGAGCGTCACGGCATAGAGCTTTCCGCGCTCCTCGCACGAGAGGACGCGCGCGGTGAACTTTCGCATATGCGCGTCGGCATAAAAGAGCTTTTCGGTCATAGGGTTTTAGAATTTGAACAGGTTGAGGCCGGTCACATCGTCCCTGAAGCGGTCAACCGTGCCGTCGATCACGCGGATAATCATCTCGCACGTCGCGCTCACGCGCGCGGCATTGAGATGCCCGCCGACGACCGCGCCGGACTCGTTCGCGGCGCTCATGTGCAGGTGGCTGTAGTATTCGCCGTTCATCGTGTTCACCGTGCCGGTCAGCGAGACGATCTCGTGCGCGCCGGTAAAGGTAAGCGCGTGGTACTGCTTTTCGTCCACGTTGTATACGCCGACGGTGAACTCGTCCGTCGCGCCGAGCGCCTCAACGCTCGCCAGGCGGATGTTTTCCTTTTCGCACAGCGCGCGAAGCTGCGCCGTGATCTCCTCGCCGCGGTCAAAGCGCGCAACGATCGTATTTTCAAAACGCCGGTAGTCCATGATCTGCATCTCCTCAAAGTGGAATATATTTTGTATTATAGCCGCTTGACGAGCGTAAATCAAGGTTGTCAAGACGGGAGCAAGGCCGTATAATAGCAGAAACGAAAGGAACGGCCTATGGAAAACTTTTCCCGTCCGCTGGTGGACTGGTACAAAAAAGAGGCGCGCCCCCTCCCCTGGCGGGAGGAGCCGACGCCGTACCGCGTATGGGTCTCGGAGATCATGCTGCAGCAAACCCGCATCGAGGCCGCGCGCGAATACTTCAACCGCTTCACACGCGCGTTTCCGACCGTGGAAGCGCTCGCCGCGGCAGAGCTCGACGATGTACTAAAGCTCTGGGAAGGGTTAGGGTATTATTCCCGCGCGCAAAATCTCCACAAATGCGCGAAAACCGTGTGCAAAGAGTTCGGCGGCGTGTTCCCTGCGGACGCCGCAGCGCTGCGCGCGCTGCCCGGCATCGGGGACTACACCGCCGGGGCGATCGCCTCGATCGCCTACGGACTGCCCGAACCGGCCGTAGACGGGAACGTGCTGCGCGTGCTCGCGCGCATGGAGTGCTTCGGTGAGAGCATCGGCAGCGACAAGGTGAAAAAGCGCTTCCGCGAAGCGCTGCGCGCGATTTACCCCGCGGGGGACTGCGGCGCTTTTACAAGCGCGCTCATGGAACTGGGCGAGACGATCTGCACCGTTGGAACGCCCGAGTGCGCGCGCTGCCCGGTCGCCGCATACTGCGAGGCGCACCGCCGCGGCGAGGAAACGCTCTACCCCGTACTGCCGGAGAAAAAGCCGCGCCGGATCGAAAACCGGCGGGTGCTTCTGCTGCTCTGCGGCGATACCGTCGCGGTGCGGCGGCGCGAAAGCACAGGGCTTCTCGCCTCGATGTGGGAGCTTCCGAACGATCTTGCGCCGGAAGCGCCGGAAAACGGCGAGCCCTGCGGCGAGGCGGTACACGTGTTCAGCCACGTCGAGTGGCATATGCGCGGGTACATTGTCCGCTGCGAGGAAAGACTGCCAGACTACGTCTGGGTGACGAGAGCGGAGCGCGAAGCGCTCGCCATGCCCACGGCGTTCCGGTATTACCGAAAAAAACTGGAGGAGATGGGATATTGAATATCTGTGTATTCGGCGCGGCGCGCGATGAGATCGGCGAGGACTTCATGGCGCTCGGCACGGCGCTCGGACGCGAGCTCGCTTTGCGCGGGCACACGCTCGTATTCGGCGCGGGCGGCCACGGCATGATGGGCGCCGCAGCGCGCGGAGCCTACGAAATGGGCGGAAAGATCGTCGGCGTTGTGCCGTACTTCTTCAACGCCCCCGGCATCCTCTTTGAGCATTGCACGGAGCTCGTGCGCATGGAGACGATGGCGGAGCGCAAAACCATCATGGAAGAGCGCTCGGACGCCTTCATCGCCCTGCCCGGCGGCATCGGCACAATGGAGGAAATTTTCGAAGTCATCACCCTCTCATCCCTCGGAAGGATGCAGAAAAAGAGCGCATTTCTCGATGCGGAAAACTACTGGCAGCCCGCCGTCGAGCTGCTGCGCGGCGCGGTGGAAAAGGGCTTCGCGACCGAAGAACTGAGCGGCCACTACGCGCGCTTCACGGATGTGAAGACGTGCCTCGATTATCTGGAAGTTTAAAAGCTGAAACACCCTCGGAAGGAAACGCGTCACGTTTCTTCCCGAGGGTGTTTTTGTTTTTATTGCGGGTGGCGCAGAAGATCGATCATATCCATAACCTCGTCCGAAGGGACGTTCTGCCGCCCCCAGACGACGTACGCCTGCGAGGCAATCTCCGGCTGCACGATTTTCCTTTTGGAGAGCGTTTCGCAGCCAAGAAGCAGCGTAGAGGTATATGGCACAATGGCCACGCCGAGTCCGGCGTGCGCCCAGCTGATAAGCGATGTGACCTCTTTGTTCTCAAAGACGATATCCGGCGCGAAATTGAATTTTGCGCACTGGCTGATGAGCATGGGGACATACCGGTTATGGATGACAATCGGAATGCCCTTGAGCGCCGCAACCGGGACCTCTCTCTCCGCGCCGCGGATGCCGGAGAAAAATGAAGCCTTCCCGATGGCGAAGAAGTAATCCTGATCCATGCCTACCTCCTTGAGCGCCTCGTCGTAAAGCGGAGCCATCTCATAGTCGGTCTTGCTCAGCTCGATCGGCTCGCGGATGATACAGATGTCCAGCTCCCGCTGCTCCAGACGGCGGGCAAGCTGCGGCGAGCTCTCCTCATGCACGACCACCGAGGTGTGAGGATGTGTTTTCTTAAAGCGGCTGATGCGGAAGGGCAGAATGCGCGAGGAAATTGCGTTGATCGAGCCGATATGGATCGTGTTGACGCGCCCAACCTTATGCGCATAGAGCGCGGCGCGCATTTCTCCCATGTCTGCGGCGACCTTCTGCGCGCCGGAGAGGAAGATTTTTCCGGCAACGGTCAGTTCCATGCCCTTTTTCCCCCGGAAGAAAAGCTCCACGCCAAGCTCGTCCTCCAGCTGTGCAAGCGCACGGCTCAGCGGCGGAGCCGATACATGAACGGCGTCGGCAGCGCGCGTAATGCTGCCTTCCCGGCACACGGCAAGGAAAAACTCGATTTGTCGTAAGGTCAAGGCGATCACCCCATACCATATGGAATCTAAATGGAACTGAAAGAAACCCCGGCACATCAGAACGATAAAACCCAATATATATATATATATATGATGTCAAGAAAATTTATCGCCAAATGCCGCGGAATATCGAGCCATACCGCAAACGCAGGCCAATCATTACCTTTTCGGTAAACTTCCGCAAAAAAGTCGTCAAAAAAGGAAATTGCTTTTCGGCCGTTGACGTATTACACTAAGAAGCGTAAATAGGGCGTTAATTTTTGTGTATATTGCACAGTGCTTTTGCGTCCAAAAGAAGAAAGAAAAAAGGAAACTGGAGGAAACGATCAAATGAAACGTTCCAAGAAAATCATCAGCCTGTTTCTCGCCGCGCTGATGCTTCTCTCGCTCTGCGCCTGCGGCAGCACCGGCGGCACGACCGAGGGCGGCTCCGGCGACAAGCAGCAGACAACCTATCTCAGCTTCGGCACCGGCACAACCGGCGGCGTGTTCTACACCGCGGGCATCGGCATCGGCACTCTGCTGACCGACAAGACCTACATGAACGTTACGGTCGAGGCGACGAAGGCGTCCGCCGAAAACTGCAACCTTCTCAAGGCTGGCAACATCGAGATCGCTACTATGTCCTTCCCCACGACACTGCAGGCTTATCTCGGCGACATGGCGTTCAAAGATAACAAGATCGACGTTTGCGTTCTCTTCCAGATGTACGCTAACCCCGTTCACATGATCGTTATGAAAGACTCCCCGTACAAGAGCGTGGAAGATCTTCGCGGCAAGACCATTTCCGTTGGCCAGGCCGGCTCCGGCAACTATAACGTCGCTGTTGCGTTCCTCGAAGGCCTTTACGGCATGGTCGAGGGCGTAGACTACAAGGCCGAGTATCTGAACTACACCGAATCCGTCGAAGCCTTCAAGAACGGCACGATTGATGCGGCGCTGTTCGACACCGTTTCCCCGCACGCCACAATCATCGACCTCGCTTCCTGGAAGCCCATCCGTCTGCTTCCGTTCGACGCTTCTCTCATTGAGCAGACCGACAACGTCTATGCCCAGAACTTCATCACCATGACGATCCCCGCCGGCACCTACAGCGGTCAGGATGAGGACATTCTCTGCGCCGCTCACGGCAACTACGTGACGACCTCCTCCACGCTCGACGAGCAGGTCGGCTACGACATCGTCAAGACCGTCATGGAAAACCTGGACTACATGGCCACCGTGCACGACGCGTTCAAGCTTCTCTCTCTGGAAGAGGGCTGCCAGACTGGCGGTCTGCCCCTGCACGCCGGCGCCCAGAGATATTTTGAGGAGCAGGGGCTGACGTTCTAAAACAGGCTTTCCTTACTTATCCCCTTTGGTGCTCCCTTTTGTCCCATGCAGCGGAAGTGCCGTCGGAGACATGCTCCGGCGGCACTTTTCCAAAAACAACCATCTGTTTAAAGTAAAGGAGAGAAAAGATGGCTGAAAAGCTTATTAAGAAGATCAATCTGGTGTACGGCTTTCTCTGTGCGCTGCTGGCCGGATTTGTTCTGTATACCGCCATTTTCGGCGTTCTGACCGCCGTTATCCAGCGCGGTCTCGTTCTCGGCGTTACGCTCGTCCTTACGTTCCTCTCGCTTATCAAGGGCGATCTGGAGAAGAAGAAAAAATTCTCCATCGTCTCGGTGATCTATACGCTCCTCATTCTCGTTTCGATTGCCATGACGATTTATATTGTTGCCACGTTCAAGCTGACAGTTGAACGCGCCGGCGCTTACACCGCGCTGGACATCGCCGTTTCGATCTCCGTGTTTGTCGTGATGATCATTGCCGCGCAGCGCAGTCTCGGCTGGCCGATGGTTATCATCTCCCTTGTTTTTTTTGCCTACACGATCTTCGGCCGCTACATCCCCGGCACGTTCGGCCACAGAGGCTACTCCATCTCCCGTGTTATGCCGTATCTGTCTCTCGGCACCGAAGGCATTTTCGGCACGTCCATGGGCGTTGCCGCCGGCGTTATCGTGACCTACTCCGTGTTCGGCGCGGTCATGGAGCGCTTCGGCATCGGCGACTACTTCATCACCGTAGCCTACGGCCTTGTCGGCCGCAGCAAGGGCGGCTCCGCCAAGGCGTCCATCGTCGCCTCCGGCCTGATGGGCACCGTTTCCGGCAGCGCCGTGGCAAACATCCTCACGACCGGCTCGTTCACTCTCCCGCTGATGACCCGCTCCGGCTACAGCAAGCGTACGGCAGCGGCCATTCTCGCCGTTGCGGCAACCGGCGGTCTGATCATGCCCCCGGTCATGGGCGCTGCAGCGTTCGTTATGTCCGAGATGCGCGGCGTATCCTACGGCTCCATCTGCATTGCAGCGGCGATCCCCGCCATCCTCTACTATCTCGCTCTCTTTGTTCAGTCCGGTCTGGAAGCTGACCGCGTCGGCATGAAGGTTCTCACGAAGGACGAACTCCCGGCCAAGAAGGAATGGCTCCCGAAGCTCTATCTCTTCCTCCCGCTGCTCATCCTGCTGTTCCTGCTCGTTGTTCTGCAGTGGCCCGCGGGCAAATCCGCCTGCATCGCCATGGCGGCGATCCTTGTGATCTCCTTCCGTGACCGCGAGTTCTGGCCGACGCCCAAGAAGCTCTATGAAGTGCTCAAGTCCGGCGGCTCCGGCGTTATTTCCACCATTCTCACCTGCGCTACGGCGGGCATCATCGTCGGCTGCCTCTCCATCACCGGCCTCACGGTGAAGATCTCCGCGCTCATCATCTCCCTCTCCGGCGATTCGGTCGTTCTGAGCCTGTTCCTCACGATGCTCATCGCCCTTCTGCTCGGCATGGGTATGCCGCCCGTCGCCGCGTACATCATCCTCGCTTCGATGATCGTTCCTTCGCTCGTGAAGATCGGTGTGCCGCAGATCGCCGCGGATATGTTCTGCTTCTACTTCTCCTGCATCGGCAACATCACCCCGCCGGTAGCGCTTGCGGCGTTCACCTCGGCAGGCCTCGTAAACGAGGATCCATTCAAAACCGGCTGGCAGGCGTTCAAGTACGCTCTCGTCACGCTGCTCGTTCCCTTCGCGTTCTGCTCCAACACCGCGCTCCTGCTTCAGGGCGGCAACGTGCTGGAAATGATCCGCTGCTGCGTCACCGCCGGCATCGGCGTTTCGGTGTTCGGCATTGCTATGATCGGCTGGTTCAAGGGAAAGGTGAATACGGTGTTCCGCATCCTGCTCGGCGCTTCCACCATTCTGCTAATCATGCCGAGCGCTATTACGGATATTATCGGTATTGCTATCATCGTTGTTGTATTCCTTGCTCTGTTCTTCATCCGCAAAAAGAAACCAGCGTCTGTAGCCTGATAACTCTATCGCAGGAAACAGAGAGCTGCCGCCCGCGCTTTGCGGCAGGGGCGGCAGCTTTTTGCACGCAAAATTCAATAGAAACGAGGGGAAAATGCATGAAAATCGGCTTTATCGGTCTTGGCAACATGGGCTCGCTCATGTCCGCGCAGCTTGTACGGCGCGGATATGAGGTCATCGGTTATGATATTCTGCCCGCGGCGCTCACCGCCGCGGCGGAACGCGGTGTCGTTCCGGCGGCAAACAGCGCCGAAGTCGCGGCGCAGTGCGACACAATCGTATGCATGATGTCGCAGTCGCGCGACACGCGCATAGCGCTCTTCGGCGAGCACGGCGTGCACGAGAACCTCCGTCCCGGTATGCTGATCCTTGACATGAGCACCGGTGCGCCGACGGACACGAAGGCGATCCATGCGCAGCTCAAGGAGCAGGGCGTCGCATTTGTTGATGCGCCTGTCAGCGGCGGCGTTGTCCGCGCGGCGGACGGCACGCTGAGCATCATGGCCTCCGGCGAGCGGGAGGATTATGACCGCGCGCTCGAAATATTCAATGCGCTCGGAAAAAGCGTTTTCTATGTCGGCGAGAGCGGTACCGGCCACACGATCAAACTCATCAACAACATGCTCACCGGCATCAACCTTGCAGGTATCTGCGAGGCGATGGTCATGGGCATGAAGGCTGGGATCGACCCCGAGCTTCTCCTCAGCATCATCAACTCCAGCTCCGGCATGAGCTACTCCTCCAAAATGAAAATCGAAAACTTTGTTTTCCCGCGGAAATTCAACAAGGGCTTCAAGGTTCGGCTCCAGCTCAAGGATATGAAGCTGGCCTCCGATCTCGCCAAGGATGTCGGCGCACCGACGGTGCTCGGCAACGTCGCCAAGGAATATTACATGGCGGCCTACGCCGCCGGACTTGCCGACGAGGACGCCTCGGCAATCGTAAAGCTGCTCGAAAACGTCTGCCATGTGGAAGTTGTTCCGCAGCCGCATGTTGACAAGGAAGGAGAAAACGCGTAATGTTTGAATTGAGAAAAATTGTCACGATCACCGAGAATACCTACCGCGAGGGCGGCCGTCCCTGCCCGGAGATCATCCACAAATGCGCAGTGATGGCCGTTATCAAAAATGACGGCGCAGATCAGTATTTTGAGGATCTTCAGGCTTTCATAGACGAGGGCGATAAGCTCGGCGAAATGCTCACCACCGTCGCCTGCGAGATCCTTGGCCGGGAGAATATCGAAAGCTTCGGCAAGGGAGCCATCGTCGGTCTGGACGGCGAGATTGAGCACGGCGCCGCCATGAACCACGTCAAATTCGGCAACGCCATGCGCCGCGCGCTCGGCTTCCCGTGCAAAACGATCGTACCGTCTACCGTAACTCGCGGCGCGGCGGGCGCAACGCTTGATGTGCCGCTCGTTCACCGCGAGGCCAACCTCGTCCGCAGTCATTTTGACGCCATGAAGGTGAGCATCCCGGACGCGCCGCGCAGCGATGAGCTTGTGATCGTCGCCGTGTTCGCTACTGGCGGCCGCCCGCAGGCGCGGCTCGGCGGACTTACCAAAGACAATATCATCGGCGACGGTCTGCGCTGAGCCGATAAAGCCAAAGAAGGAGGCGCTCCTATGCTGGACAGCTTTCTCTTCAGCGCCAATATTGTTCTTCCGTCGTTCATTCTGATACTGCTTGGACGGCTGGTGACAAAATTCAATCTTGCAACGCAAAAGGAAATGGACAAGCTTGCGAAGCTTACCTTTACCTATGTGCTGTCTACAAAAATCTTCATGGACGTGGCGGGCAACGATCCGAGCGCCTTTTCCAATTACAAAATGGTGCTCTTCATCTTTGTCATGATCGTCGTGCTCTTCTGCCTTATCTGGCTCATTGCGGCGCACACACTCAAGAAAAAGGAATCGGTCGGCTCGTTCGTGCAAAGCTGCTTCCGGTGCAGCTTCACAGTGCTCGGCATGTCGATGATCGACTCGTTCGCCGGGTCCGAGGGTGTGGCAAAGTGCGCTCTCCTGCTGGCGATGACGGCAGTGGTGTTCAACATTCTCGCGAGCCTTGCCCTCACGCCGCGCGGCGGGAACGTGCCGTTTTCCGCGCGGGCCAAAAAGACGGCAAAGAGCATCGTTACAAACCCGCTCATCATTGCAAGCGTGCTTGGCCTTATTGTAAGCTTCTGCCGGCTGCATCTGCCGTACATCATTGAAAAGCCGCTCAAAGACATCGGCGGCATGGCAGCGCCCCTCTCCCTGCTCTGCATAGGCAGCAGTCTGACAAAGGACCGCGTCAAAGGAAGCTTCAAATACGCCGCGATCGCGGCCTGTGTAAAAACGTTCGGTCAGGCGCTCATCGCCGTTCCGGTTGCTGTGCTCTGCGGTTTTCGCGGTTTTGAGCTGACGGTCATCGCCATCTTCTTCACGGCGGCGAACCCCTCGGCGAACTATGTCATGGCGCTTGCCGCCAACAACGACAGCGACCTCGCCGCCACCGGCATCGTGCTTTCCACCATTTTGTGCGTCTTTACAAGCATGGGCTTCATCACCGTCCTGCGCGTGCTCGTGCTGATCTGACGCAGAAGAAGCCCTGCGAAACGGAACACCAGCCCCCATTTGCTTGGCAAATGGGGGCTGGCTGTCTTTTTTATTTATATGCTCTGCGGCGCGATTTGAGGAAAAGCGCCGTTAGTACTGCGAGCCAGAGAAACGCCAGCGCCGCCGCTCCGGCGGCGATATAGGCGACGGTTTTCACCGTTCCGCTCTCTCGTGCGCCGGGGATTTCGCCTGCCTCCACGATCTCTCCATTCGTGAGCGTCACAGTGAGAACGCCGTTCTCATCTACGCTCACGGCGGAAATGCCGGCGCCGGGCGCGCCGTCCTCGCCGGTGATTTTGCCGAGGTTTGTCTCCGTCCCGTCCGTGAGCGTGACAATCAGCTCGCCGGAATCGCTGAGAGAGACTTCCCGGATGCCGACGCCGTCTTTTCCGTCTTTCCCATCTTCGCCGTCCATGCCGTTGCGTCCGGCGGCGCCGGGCGCGCCGGTGGCTCCGGTAGCACCCGTAGCGCCCGTGGCTCCGGTCGTCCCAGCGGCCTTCACGCCGGTGTCGGTGCCGCCGAGCCACCAGTTGCCGTTGCCGCCGATGGAGGGCGTCAGGCCGGGCGCACCATCGGTTCCGTTGGCCCCGTCTTTCCCATCGACGCCATCCTTACCGTCAACGCCGTCCTTGCCGTCCTTGCCGTCCGCACCATCTTTCCCATCGATGCCGTCCTTGCCGTTCACACCATCTTTCCCATCGATGCCGTCCTTGCCGTTCACACCATCCTTACCATCGACGCCATTCTTGCCGTCCGTCCCTTCGGCTTTCACGCCGGTGTCCCTACTGCCGATCCACCAGTTGCCGTTCGGGCCGACGGAAGGCGTCCGGCCGTCCCGCCCGTCCTTCCCGTCCTCTCCGGTGGCCTTCACCCCAAGAGATTTCCAGGTGGTCCCGCTGTCGTAGGATACCTCCCACTCGTTCGTACTGGGGTTAACGCGCAGCTTCGAGCGGAATGGATCGTCCATCTGAACAAGGCTCAGCGGCATTCCGCCCGGATAGGGACACGTCTCGAAAATGGACGGCATATAATCCCTGCTGAGATCTGTTTTCCAGCGGTAGAACTCCGCGCCGATATACAGCCCCATCTGGCCGCCAAAATGCTTGGCAGTAAAGCTCCCGCCGTTAAAATAGAGTCCTCTCTCCGATACGGAACCGCTCACCGGCCGGAGATCGTCGGTGATGAACGTGCCGCTATCCATCGTCAGCTTGGTGATGTACGTTATTCCGTCGACCAGGGTAAGCGAACCGCTGCCTTTGATAATAACGTCCCCAATATTGATTGGCACCGAGCTCCCGTCCGGTACGGTAAGCCGGTTTTCGCCGATCAACTCTATCGTGATCGGTTTACCAACCATTGTATAGGCATAAAGGATGGTGGATGCCGACTTGGTTCGCGTCAAAACCGCATTGCGAAGAACCAGCGTCCTGCTGCGGGCGTCATAGTAAAAATTGTAATCCTCTTCCGTGGCTTCGGAATAGCCGGTAGGTGCGGCGAGGTCACTTTTATAGTATGTGTTTTCATCAATGCTCACGTCATTGATGCGAAGTATGCTTTGCGTTCCCTGGACAGCGGAAACTGCCGCCGCTTCCAGCGGCTGTTCCTCCGACTCTTCCACGATTGGCGCAGGCGTTGCTTCCACCGGCGCAGGCGTTGCTTCCACCGGCGCGGGCGTTGCTTCCACCGGCGCGGGCGTTGCTTCCGCTGGTGCAGGTGTCGCTTCCACGGGTACGGGTGTTTCCGCTTCCGCATCGTCGGCCAGCGCCGGGACACACAGGCTCGTCAGTGCAAGGCAGGCACAGAATATGGCGGCAAGGATTCTCCTTTTCATCGATTGTTCCTCCCTGTTTTCTCTTTCGGGCGGGTCTCCCAGCTTTCCGGGCAGGTCTCCCTGTCTGTATTATGCCGGAACATCGGGTACTTTGCAAGATATTTTGGTGCGCATGCCGAATTGGGTAAAAAATCGGCTGTCTTTTTTCGAGACAGCCGATTTCACGCTTATTCGTTTTCCACCGGGGGCAGCAGGCGCGTCATGCTCTGGAGACTCACGGTGAGCGTGTACGCATTGTGCAGCAGCGCCGAGGTCGCCGGAGGCAGGATGCCCATCACGCCGAGACAGATCAGCATAAAGTTGAAGCCGATGATGTTCCGGTAGTTCGTGTGGATACGCTCCATGAGCGCGGTGCTGAGCCGCCGCAGCGTCAAAAGCGAATAGAGATCGTTCGCGCCGATGGTGATGTCCGCCACCTCGCGGGCGATGGCCGCGCCGTCGCGGATGGCGATGCCCGCATCCGCCTCGGAGAGCGCCGGGGAATCGTTCACGCCGTCGCCGAGCATAATCACGCGCCGTCCGGCCTTGTGCTCGCGGCGGATGAAGTTGGCCTTGTCCTCGGGCAGGACTTCGGAATAGTATTCGTCCACGCCGACGGCTGCCGCTACGGACTTTGCCGTGCGGTCGCTGTCGCCAGTCATCATGACAAGCTTCGTAAAGCCGAGAGAGCGCAGTCCGCGCACCACCTCGGCGGCCTCCGCGCGCAGCGGGTCTTCAATGCAGATGACCGCCGCGAGCACGCCGCCCGCGGCGAGATAGAGATGCGAATACTCCGCCGGGAGCGATTCAAACTTTTCCTCCTCCCCCGCCGGAATGACGCACTTCTCGTCCTCAAATACAAAGTGGTGGCTGCCGATGACGACCTTTTCGCCGTTTACGCTGCTCGCGATGCCGTGCGCAACGATGTAATTCACGCTCGAATGGCGCTCCTCGTGGGTGATGCCGCGCTTTTCCGCCTCGGTCACAACGGCCTTGGCCATCGAGTGCGGGTAATGCTCCTCAAGACAGGCCGCGAGCGCGAGCATGTCGTTTTCTTTCTTGCCGCCGAACGGCACGACCGCCGCCACGCGCGGCGCGGCATGGGTCAGCGTGCCGGTCTTATCAAAGACAATGGTGTCCGCCTGCGCCATCGCTTCCATAAAGCGGCCGCCCTTGACGGAAATGTGGTGGATACCGGCCTCCTTCATACCGGAGAGCACCGCGATCGGCATGGAGAGCTTGAGTGCGCACGAGAAATCGACCATGAGCACCGCGAGCGCGCGGTTGACGTTGCGCGTCAGAAGCCAGATGAGCCCCGTCGCGCCGAGACTGTACGGCACGAGCTTGTCCGCCAGATGCGAGGCCTGCGCCTCGGTATCGGACTTGAGCTTTTCAGATTCCTCGATCATGTGGACGATGCGGTCATAGCGTCCCGAGCCCATGCTCTTATCGACGCGGATCGTGCATTCGCCCTCTTCCACAACCGTTCCAGCGTAGACATAGCTGCCCGCCGCGCGGCGCACGGCCAGCCCCTCGCCGGTGATGGACGCCTGGTTGACCATCGCCTCGCCCGCGACGACATGGCCGTCGAGCGGGATCATGCCGCCGGTGCGGACAATGATCCGGTCGCCGGGGCGCACATCGCCGACCGGCACGGCCACGCTGCCGTCCGTCGTTTCAAGCCAGACCTTATCCACCTGCAAAGCCATCGTCCCGGCGAGATCGGCAACGGACTTTTTGTGCGTCCATTCGTCGAGCAGCTCGCCGATGCCGAGCAGGAAGATGACCGAGCCCGCCGTTTCAAAGTCGCCGCGCAGGATGGATACGGCGATGGCCGTTGCGTCGAGCACCGGCACTTCGATCTTCCCGTGCAGCAGGCAGCGGATGCCCTCGCGCAGAAAGCGGAGCGAGCAGACAAATGTGCGGATCGCGCGCAGCGGCGCGGGCAGAATGAGCTTCAATGCGTACCGGCGGACAACGCGGAAAATGAGCTTTCCCTCATACTCGCGGTTGAGCGCGCGGACGCTGTGCTCCGGCGCGAGCGCGGTGGATTTCTCGTAGGAAAACGCGGCGAGCGCCGCGACGATACCGGCGCGCGAGCCGGTATAAAGAATCGTAGCGTTGCCGGTGCGGTCATGGACCGTTACATCAGCAACGCCGGGAGTGTTTCGCAGATACGCCTCCAGAATGTCCGCCTGGAGCAGCGACATGCGAGGCTGCTCCAGATGGACACGGATGCGTCCCGCCGTATCGTGCAGGATCGTGCATTTCATGGCGAATTACTCCGCGGCGTCCTCAATGGTCTCGCCCGCGTCCTCCGCGGCATACTTCTCGTTGAGCGCCTTCGCGTCGGCGAGAATGTCATCCGCGCCCTCGCGGATGTTCGTCGCGGTCGTCATGACGGCTTCCTTGGCGCGCAGCGCCGCGGCGGTCGTGAAGGCATAGACCTTCTTCGCATCACGGCTGGTGAGAATCTTGATGCCTGCCGTGCCGAACAGCACACCGCCCGCGAAAAGTCCAACTTTACCCCAATTCATGAGAATATCCTCCTTTATGTTTAATTTCTGAGTGAATTTTATAATCGAAAAAACGCCTTGTCAATGGCGTTTTTGTGAATTTTTTTAAGATTTTTGCCATATCTTTTGGTTAGTCGGCGCTTACCTGCCGGTTAGTTTTCGCTCGCCGCCCGGTTAGCTTTTGCTTCCCTCCCGGTTCGTCTCCGCTTACCGTTGACAGCGCCGCGGCGGACTGCTATCATGGCGTATCGGAGGCGATAGTATGAAAGCATTACTCAAGGAATTCAAGGAATTTGCCGTTAAGGGAAACGTAGTCGATATGGCGGTCGGTGTCATCGTCGGCGGCGCATTCGGAAAGATCGTAACGTCGCTCGTCAACGACATCATCATGCCGCTCGTCGGCGTGCTGACCGGCGGGATCGACTTCAGCAATCTGTTCGTGCCGCTCGACGGCAACACCTACGCCACACTCGCCGAGGCGGAGACTGCGGGCGCAGCGGTGCTCAAATACGGCTCCTTCCTCTCGCAGGTGCTCGATTTTCTGATCGTGTCGTTTGTGATCTTCCTCTTTGTAAAGAAGATCATGACGCTTGGCCGGAAAAAGGAAGCGCCCGCTCCGGAAGCGCCGAAAACGAAGGTCTGCCCCTACTGCAAGAGTGAGATCGCCATCGACGCCACGCGCTGCCCGCACTGCACCTCGGAGCTCCCTTAAACCGTTTAAATTACGTCCTGGAGGTATGCCATGCAGACATTTGAAACGGAACACTACCTTCTTCACTATGGTGCAGGCACCCCGGCGGAGCGCGATATAGAGAAGATCGCCGCGCTGCAGGAGAGCTGCTTCTCCCACATCTGCGCCGTGCTGGGTCTTACGCCGGACTTCAAGATCGAGTACTTCCTCTGCGATTCGCCGGAGGAGGTAGGACGCATCTGCGGCGACGACGAGCCCTGCAACGGCTTTGCCAACCTGCCGAGCCGCATCTACGCCGTGTATAACGAGACCGTCCAATGCGTCGGCTTCCACGAGGATGCGCACCTCATCAGCTTTGTCCACAACCGTCCGGTCTGTCCCGCCGTGACAGAGGGGCTGGCCATGTACTTTGACCGCAAGTGGTGGGGCATCGAAAATCTGGACTGGACGGGCTATTATCTCAAAACCGGACGGTATCTGCCGATGGACAGGCTGCTGGAGCGGGAGTTTTTCTTTGAGCATGACTGTGCCTTCACCTATCCCATTGTGGGCACGTTCACCGACTGGCTGCTCACGGTCTACACCAGAGAGCGGTACAGGGAAATGTACTCCCAGCCAAACCCCGCCGCCGTCATGGAGCAGGTATACGGGAAATCCCCGGCGGAGCTGAACGCCGAGTTTGAAGCATACGTCCGCCTCTTCCGCACCGACGAGGCGCTGGAAGCGCGGATGGAAGAGTTGCTGCGGCAGGAAAACGTTATATAGCATTAAACGCCCGGATGTTTTTCATCCAGGCGTTTTTATTTCTTTTTGGCGCGGCGTCGGGTCAGAACATACGCCCCGGCCGCGAGGACGGCTGCTCCGCCGAGCCCGGAAGCGCCGTTCTTCTCCGAACCGGCAGCTTTGGCCGCCGCTGCGCCTGTGAGCCCGGCAGAGCTGGGCGCGGGCGTGACCGTCGGGGACGGTGAAGCCGCGGGAGCGGGAGACGGCGTATTGGACGGCGAGGGCGAAGGCGAGGCATCGGAAGCATCCGGCGCCGCAGCGGTAAGCCCGCCGTCCAGTTCCGGCGGGCGGCATACCTTGCAGGCGCGGTAGCCGCGCGCAAGAGCGTCGGCAAGCGTCGTCTCGATTTTGCTCTTTTGAAGGAAGCGGCATTCTCCGGTGTGGTAGCATTCGCCGGTGCGGGTGATGTAAACGACCGTCGAGCCCGGCGCCGCCAGCGCCGAAGAAGTCAGGATGAAGACCGCCAGAAAGAACCCGAGGAGCTTTTTCATAATTCTTTCACCGCCGGTTCCAATATACCAGAACCGGAAGAATATGACAAGCAAAATACCCTTACCGACAAAAAAGCCCGCATCTTACGATGCGGGCTTTTGGTGGGGGCGGGTGGATTCGAACCACCGTAGGCATTGCCAGCAGATTTACAGTCTGTTTAAAGTCCTCATTTTTCAATATCTTTCGGTTTTTGCCATCAATTATGCCATCATTTTGTTGAGAGCATCGTCCAGAGCGGCGATGCTCTTTTTGCGTTTTGCGTCGCGCAGGTCGGTGTAGATCTCCCGCGTGATCTCCACGCGGGAATGGCCGAGGATCTGCTGCGCGGTCTTTTCGTCAACGCCTGCCTCAAACATCAGCGTAGCAGCGCCGTGGCGCAGCTGATGGGCCGTGACCGTGTGCTTCCCTTCGCCGTTGACGAGCCCTGCGGAGACGCACCAGCGCTGCCAGGCTCCGTCGTACTGACGGAGAGACATGTATCCTCCACCTTCCCCGCCGCGGTTGCTGGGCGGCGCGGGGAAGAGCAGCGGCGAGCAGGACGCGAGCTTCGCTTCCTTCATCCGGTCGAGCAGAGCGAGAGGTATCGGCACAATACGAATGCCAGCTTCAGTTTTTGGCGGCTTTACCGTTGCCTTGCTGCCGGACGGATATGTGAGAGCTTTGGTGACGGAGATCTCCATGCGCTTGAAGTCTACATCCGACCAGAGCAGCGCCAGCGCCTCCGACTTGCGGAGGCCGGTGCAGAGCAGCAACGCCGGGAACAGGCCGAACCCGTTGCCGGAGGAGCGGAGGATCGTTTTCATGACGGTATCGTCCGGGGCAACACGCTTTCCGTGCGGGAGGCCGCGCGGGAGCTTCACGGCGGAGACGGGGTTATACAGGACGAGGCCGTCACGGATCGCATAGTCAAAGATCATGCGATAGAGCGAGCGGACGGAGTTCACGACCGTGCGGGAATACCCCTTCGCCCTGAGCCGGAGCAGGTGGGCATTAATATCCCCGGCGGAGATATCGCCGATCTCCCGATGGGCGTAAAGAGAAACGATCGTATCATAGTGCGGGGCATAGTTTTTCCATGTGGCTGGCTCGATCTCTTCGCGGTGCTCGCGTTCCCAGCGAGAGGCGACGGAGGAAAAGAGCCGGACGGAAGGATCTTCTTTCACCGGAGCGCCGGAGCGCTCCAGGAGACGGCGGTACAGCTCGGCGGGGTCCCGGTCACAAATGACGTGGCGCTTCCCTGCCGCGTCCCGGTAATAGCCCTGATAGCGGCCGTCCTTGCGGAGGGTATAAAGGGCGGTGTAATCTTCTTTTTTCATTTTTCCTCCTTGCGTCGCTTATGGCGGCGGTATACACGGACGATGACGAGAACGACCATCACTGCGGCGACGGCGACGCAGAGCATCGAGAACACGGCGCCGAAGCTCCACCGCCCGCGGAAGAAACCAATCTCCGTGCAGCGAAGATCCATCGCGACGCACCAGACGACCAGAACAAGGAAGAATACGCCGAGCATCAAGAGGACCGTCCGGAGATATTCGACGTCCCGTTCGGCGGACTCACACCGCGCTTTCCAGTGGGCGGCGTCCTGCCGGGCGAGCGCCGTTTCCGCGCGGTCGCTCGGGGAGAGAATGCCGAAGGTTTCATCGATCGAGACGAGCAGCTCCCGGGAGATGCGCACGACCGTATCAAAGCTGGGATTCGTGGATTTCGGGGAAAATGCGTACTCCACGGTGCTCGGCGACAGATCGGCGGCCTCGGCAATGTCCTGGAAGGTGCGTGTGCCCTTGGCCTCCCGCCAGCGGTTTTTCAGCACGTCCATTTCGTTCATGTTCTCCGTCCTTTCATTATTTTCTTGGTGAACCGGGATATGTTTTTGTCGAAAAAGCTGAACTCCGGCTCGCCCGCAAAGCGTTCGGTTTCGGATTTTGCGCCGGTCGGTTACGATGCAGTCACAGCAGGACGAGCGGGACGCCCTGCGGCAGACGCCCGGGGCGGGTATGTGGCACGGCTACCCCGGGCGTTCGCCTATACTATAGCACTATCCGCAGCAGAACAGCACGGAAAATATACAAATTTGTCGGAGTATACAAGAAAATAACCGGGAATACAACAAAATGACAAGGGAGGCAGAGATGGAGGAGCGGGAAAAAATCATCGCGGAGATCACGGAGCTGCTGAAGGACGCGGACGAGGAGGTGCTGCGGTTTATCCGAAGCTTTCTGAAAGCGGCGTAGAAAGCAGAAAGAACCCGTCGGAATTTCCGACGGGTTCCTTCTGTCAGTCAAACAAATCGCTGTGTGTGCCGGTACGGGTGAGACAGAGCGTCAGCTCGCCATGGGATATCTCGTAGATCAGCAGCCAGTCCGGCGTGATGTGGCACTCGCGGCAGCCGATATAGTCGCCGGAGAGCGCGTGGTCGCGGTTCTTTTCCGGGAGCGGCTTTTCCTCGGCGAGAAGCTGCACAACGTTTTCCAACAGGCGCACGTCATAGCCGCGGCGGACGATGCGCTTATAGTCCCGGCGGAAGGCTGCCTGAAACTTAATCGTCAGCATTGAGCGCCTCCATCAGATCCGCGACGGAATGGAACGGGCCGCTCAAGCCGATGCCGGCCTCGGCGTCCTCGATCGCCTTTCTCGTTTCGGCGTTCGGGATCTCCGCGCCGATCTCAAAGGGGATGCGGTATTCGCGGACGGCCTTTTTCGCAAAGACGGTGACGGCGGCGGTGACGGAAAGCCCCATATCGGCACAGAATGCCTCGAACTGCTTCTTGAGCTCGCTGTCCATACGGATATTCATAACCGTGGTTGCCATACTATCAGCTCCTTTCAATATTTGTATATACATTGTATTACATAATATACACGTTGTCAACATAAAAAAGAGAGCGGGGATCATTCCCTGCTCTCTTTTTCGGCTGCGATGGAATTGTAGATGTTCTCAAGGATCTGCCATTCGGGGGAATCGGGCTCGAAGCGCAGGAGCGACGTGATGAGCCGGGAGCGGAAGGACTCCGGCCGGTCGGCCAGGAGCTTTCGGACAAGCTCGCCCAGCTCCTCGGCGCGGGGCTTTACCTCAAGCATCTCGCCGGTGCCATCGCGGAGCCAGGCTTCCCGCACATTGAATTCGCGGCAGATCAGCGAGATCACCGCATCGGACGGATCGGAACGGTCTAAGTCCCAGTTGGCGACGGCGCCGCGAGTGATGCCAAGCCGATCGGCGAACGCCTGCTGCGTGAGGCCGAAGGCTTTGCGCAATTCGCTTGTTCTGGATGCTACGGACATAGGCAGCACCTCCTTTCGAGGACACTTTAACAGGCATCACACAAAAAGTCAAGAAAAATTGCAACACAAACGCAAAAAAGACTTGACAAATGCGCTTGTAACACTTATAGTTGTGTCACAAACACAAAGCGATGCAACGGGAGGGGGGCGAGGAAATGACGGAAATGGAGTTTCTGGAATCGCTGAGCAAGGAACAGGCCGAGTATTACGCAAAGACGCTGGATGAGCTGTACGAAGCTCAAATAAAGGAATGCCGGGAGCGGGACGAGGCCATCCGACGCGCCAACCGGCGCGCAGCGGCCGCTGCGGTTTTGGCCACTGCGGCGGTGGCGGCTGTCATTTCAGCACGGAAATGACGAGCGAGGCAAGCGCGAAGAGAAGAGCAATAACAGAAATGACATTGGCTCTATCCGCTGAGCGGGCGGAACGCTCGGAAGCGTCGGCAGAACGCTTCGCGGCGTCGTTGGACTCGATCTCCCGCTGCTCGCGGCGAGCTTCACGCTCGGCAGCCTCGGCCTCTTTCTTCTGGCGCTCGATTTCAGCGTATGCGCGCTCTCTCTTCTTGGCAAGGGAAAGGCCGTACCCGTCCATAAAATCACCTCCTTTCTGAACATTTCAGTATATCTCAAAACGGAGGCGGAAAGCAAACACAAAGCAATGCGCCGGCGGCGCGATGAAAAATGCCACGGAAAAGGGAGACCGGGGTGCGGCCTCCCTCCGGGAATCAGGCGACCTTCGAGACAAGGAAAGAAAACTCGTCTTCAGACACGCCGAGAATCGAAAGAGCCTTTTTGCGAACAGAACGGCTCATTCGCTCGGTTCCGCGGTACAGACGGCAAAGCGTCTGAAAGGAGACACCGAGACGGCGGGCAAAGACGGCGTTATCCTGCTTGTTCAGGAAGAACAGCACGAGACCCTCTTTTTCCGGGTGCGGCAATGTACCACCACCTTTCATCTCCGAGATGGAGATACAAAGCAGCACACAGCCGTGGCATTTTTCATCGTACCGCAGGAGCGGGAAAAGCGCAACACAAAGCAATGCAACGGGAGGGGGGAAAACACCGTGAAAACAATTCAAAAGCTCGCCCGGCTGCTGGCACAGACGGACGAGCGGGAATTAACCTTTCGATTCGAGAGAGCCGAGGGCGAGACCGAGCTTTTTGCGAAGGTCGCGGGACTTGGAAAGGGCCGAGGTCAGCTCCGAGAGCTCGGACGGATCCTCTGTTTCACTGATAACTGAACGAAGGGATTTAATGTAGTTGTCAACGAGACCGTGCAGAAATTTGACTTCCGCGTAAGAGAATTTTGTATCCAAATGAATCACCTCCTTTTCAATCACTATACCAGAAAAGGCGGGGAAAGCGCAACACAAAGCAATGCAACGGAAGGGAGGTGAGACGATGGAAAAGGTAAAGGAGCTACTCATGCAGCAGATGGAGCTGCTGCATGAGAAGGCGAAGAAAACGGAGAGCGCGGATGAGCTTGCAACGCTCACGAGAGGCATGATCGGTCTTTCGGCAGAAATGCGCGACATCCGATGCGACGCAGGGACGCGCGTGAGACTTGCGACGGCGTTCGACACGCCGAGCGGGGATCAAAATCCGGGCTGATTTCTGGATTTGACAACGGCTTCCATGTCGGCACTGCTGGCGGCGGCAACGACAATGGCGCAGGAAAGCCCGCCGCGGTAAGCGAGGCAGAGGGCGCAGGAGGGGACGCAGAGGACTTTCTTCTCCTGCGTGCTCATAAAGGGGCAGAATTTCGGCTCCATGAGAACACCTCCTTTCTTCGGTTGATCGATTTCACTATATCAAATTTTGCGACAGGAGGCAATGCAGATGGAGATGCAGAAAGCTGCCGTTACGTCCGAGAAGCTCGCCACAGGCTGCGACGGCATGGCGGGTAAGCTGGCGGGCCCGGCACCGGCTATCTCGGCGTGGATGCTGCCGCGTGTGGAGGAAGAGGAGCTGAGGCGGCGCACGGACGCGCTGGAGAAGCGTGTGACGACGCTGGAGAAGGAGAATGTCCTTCTCATCTGGGCGATTGCGGCGGCGGCTGCGGCCGCGGCGGTGGTGCTGCTGGTGTGCATGTGAGGAGGTGAGGACATGAGCGAAAAGGAAAAGGCACTGGCCGAGAAGGTGTGTGCGCTGCCGCCGGAGCTGCAGGAGAAGTTCGTGCAGCAGATCGACGGCGCAGCTCTGGCAGTTGAGTATATGCAGAGCAAGCAAAAGGACGAGAAGGAGGCGGGGTAAATGCCG
>ENA-UONY01001111-UONY01001111.1-human-gut-metagenome-genome-assembly--contig:-CS9-NODE-1111-length-24901-cov-3.863640_pt1 | contig 24901 bp, 19 predicted proteins | sample MGYA00242465_ERZ724012 | MGnify/ENA metagenome assembly ERZ724012 | reverse complement strand
CCCGGCACGACGATCTGTCCGTCCTCCTCCAGACCGTGGATGAAGATTTCGCGCTCCTTGGCCATGACGTCGTGCTTTTTTTTCGCCATGGCGCGCCGCACGAGGTCGCTTCGGCCATACGAATAGCCCGCAAGATCGCGCACAATCTGCATGACCTGCTCCTGATAGACCATGCAGCCGTAGGTGACGTCCAGAATCGGCTTGAGCTTGGGATGCAGGTAGTGAATCGCACCGGGGTTGTTTTTGCCCTCGATATAGCGGGGGATGGAATCCATCGGGCCGGGGCGATAGAGCGAAATGGCGGCGATGATATCTTCGAAATTCTGTGGCTTCATGTTGGAAAGGAAGCTGCGCATGCCGCCGGATTCGAGCTGGAACACGCCGTCCGTCTCGCCCTCGGAGATCATATCGTACACGGCCTGATCGTCCAGCGGGATATCCTCGGCCTTCATATTCACGCCCGCGTCGCGCATGAGGTCGAGCGCGTCGCGGATGACGGTCAGTGTGCGCAGACCGAGGAAATCCATCTTGAGCAGGCCGAGCTTCTCGATGGTGCCCATCGGGAACTGGGTGGTGATGACCTCGTCGTTGCGCTGGAGCGGCACATAATCGGTGACGGGCTTGTCGGTGATGAGCACGCCCGCCGCATGGGTGGAGGCATGGCGGGGAAGACCCTCGAGCGCGCGGCTGGTGTCGATCAGCCGCTTGACGCGCGCGTCCTCCTGATAGTTCTTTTTCAGCTCCGGCGAGATTTCCAGCGCGCGCGCCAGCGTCATGTTCAGCTCAAAGGGAATCGACTTGGAGACCGCGTCCACCTCGGCATACGGATAGCCCAGCACGCGGCCGACGTCGCGCACGACGGCGCGGGCGCTCCTCGTTCCGAAGGTGATGATCTGGCTGACATGATCTGCGCCGTAGCGGCGGGCGACGTAGTCGATGACCTCCTGACGGCGCTCGTAGCAGAAATCCACGTCGATATCCGGCATGGAGACGCGCTCCGGGTTGAGAAAGCGCTCGAACAGCAGGCTGTATTGCAGCGGATCGAGCTGGGTGATATACATGCAGTAAGCGACGATGGAGCCTGCGCCGGAGCCGCGCCCCGGCCCGACGACGATCCCCTGACTGCGGGCGTAGTTGATGAAATCCCACACGATCAGGAAGTAATCGACATAGCCCATTTTGGAAATCACGCCGATTTCGTATTCCATGCGGTCGCGCGCCTCCTGCGTGACGGGCTGATAGCGCTCGGCCAGACCCTTTTCGCACAGGCGGCGGAACATCTGCTCGCTGGTTTCGCCCGCCTCGGTGGGGAAGCGGGGGAGCTTGGTTTCGCCAAAGACGAAATCGACATGGCAGCGCTTGGCGACTTCCTCCGTGCGTTCAATCGCGTCGGCGTATTCGGGAAAGACACGGCGCATCTCATCCTCGCTCTTGACATACAGCTCGCGGGTTTCCATGCGCATGCGGTTGGTATCGTCAAGCGTCTTGCCGGTCTGGATGCACATGAGAACCTCCTGCGCGTCCGCGTCCTCCCGGCGGAGGTAGTGGCAGTCGTTCGTGGCCAGCAGGGGGATGCCCGTTTCGCGGCTGACCTGCACGAGCAGCGGGATGACGCGCTTTTCATCCTCCAGATCGTGATCCATGATTTCCACGAAATAGTTGCCCTTGCCGAAGATGCTTTCCATCTCGCGGGCGTGGGCGCAGGCTGATTCGAAATTGCCGTCGAGCAGAAGCCGGTCGAGCTTGCCGGATAGGCAGGCGCTCGACGCGATCAGCCCCTTGCTGTATTGCCTCAGCGTTGCCATATCGACGCGGGGGCGATAGTAGAAGCCGCGCGTCCAGCCCTCGCTGACCAGCTTGGTCAGGTTTTGATAGCCCTCCTGCGTTTCGCACAGCAGAATCAGGTGGTTCATGGCGCGCATGCCGTTGGCGGCGCTGCGGTCGTCCATGTTTTCGCAGACGTAGATTTCGCAGCCGATGACCGGGTGAATACCGCGTTTTTTCGCCTCGGTGTAAAAATCGACGACGCCGTACATCGCGCCGTGGTCGGTGATGGCGCAGGCGTCCATGCCCAGCTCCTTGACGCGGTCGAGCAGCGGCCCGATGCGGTTTGCGCCGTCCAGCAGGCTGTATTCCGTATGCAGATGAAGATGTGCGAAAGCCATGAAAACGCTCCTTGTCAGTTCTCTTGTGCGATGGGCGTAAAGGCGATGGTGGCCAGAATCGGCAGAACGTCGCCGGGGTTCATGCGGGTTTCAAAGGTGAGCTGGATATCGCCGTCCCACGTTTCATAGGTGTCCCACGTTTCCTCGCCGTCCTCGCGGTCAACCGTCGCGCGGTAGCAGATGAAGCGGCGGCCGCCGAGCGTGCGCAGGCGAACGTCGGTCGCGCCCGCGTTCATGTAATAGGTAACGACGTCCTGCTCCCGGTGCTGCTTGAGACTGTCGCCGGATTCGTTGGCGTAGCAAAAGAGATACAGCTCGCCAAGACTGCCGTAGACGCAGCCCGCGAACAGCGCGTTTCCGCCCTCCGCCGCGTTGTTCGTCGTGTAATCGTTCAGCGAAAAGTCGTCCGGAACGGTCAGGGTGAAGCCGTAAGCCGAAAAATCGACGGTCTGCCCGCCGGAGATGGGCGTGATGCGCTCGCTGTGTCGGTCGTATGCGTTCAGCCCCAGCGCAATGCCGCAGCCGACGACAAAACAGGCGATCAGCGCCAGAATATATTGAATCGTAGATTTTTTCATGCAAGCTCCTTTTTCAAACGCAAAATAAACCAATCTTATTGTAAACCCGGCGGGATAAACTGTCAAGCGCGCGGGCGGCGGGAAGCGAGGCTGATTCGCCGCGTTTGTTCGCCTTGCCAATTCGCCCCGCCCTGTGATACAATAAACGGGTGAGGAAGGATGCAAAGGGGGAAGAAACATGGCGTTTTGCGCGTTTGATGACAGCGCCGCGCTGTTTGATTCCACACCCGTGGAAAATATGTTTATCACCGAGTATATGCTCCGCGCGCCGGGCGATTTTGTGAAGGTGTATCTTTACGCGCTGATGCTCTGCTATCATCCGTCGCCGCGCATGTCGCTTTCCGCCATGGCGAAGGATTTGGATCTGCAGGAGGAGGATGTGGAGCGCGCGTTCAAATATTGGGCGCGGGACGGGCTGGTTCGTCAGGTCGGCGATAACCCCGTCTGCTTCACGCTCGCCAATTTGAAGCAGTTGACGCTGACGCGGGCGGAGAATCCGGGGGATAAGCTGTATAACGAAAAGTTTATCCGGGAGGCCGAGCGCATCCTCAAACGGACGCTTCTGCCGGAGGAGACCAACATCATCAACGACTGGGTTCAGGTGTTCGAGCTGCCGGAAGAGGTCGTGCTGATGCTGCTCCAAATCGAGATGGAAAACAGCAGGGGGCGCGTCTCCATCAAGATTGCGGACAGGCGCGCGAAGGAATGGGCGCAGAGCGGCATCCGCACGGTGGACGACGTGGAGAAGGTCGTCGTCATGGGCAGAGAGCGCGAACAGCAGCTCCGCAGGCTGCTGGCGCGTTTGGGTCAGCGCCGAGCGCCGAGCGAGGACGAAAAGACAATGTACAAGACGTGGATCGACGAATGGGGATTCACGCCCGAGGCCGTGCAGGAAGCCTGCCGCGAGACGACGAAGGGAACGCCGACCATGGCGTATCTCAACGGCATCCTGATGCGCCAGCACCAGCTCGGGCGGCACGAGGCCATCGCGCTGGAAACGGGCATGCAGAGCGAGCACGAGGCGCGCGGCTTTGCCCGCGAGGTATACGCCGGCCTGGGCGTGACGGGCAAAACGCCGACGCAGGATGATCTGGACGCGATTGAAACGTGGCACGAGCAGGGCGCGGGGAACGAGCTGATTCTGCTGGCCGTGAAGGCGGCGCACAGCAAATCCGGCGGCGGCAACATGGACGATGTGGACAGCTATTTGCAGGACTGGCGCAGACGCGGCCTGACCACGGCGGACGCCGTTCGCGCAGATTCGGCGCGAACGCGCATGCTCAACGGCCAGCTCCGCGAAATTTACGCGGCGGCGGGCATGGAAAAGCGCCCCAACGCGCCGGATCGCGATTTGCTTTGCCGCTGGGTGGGCGAAATGGGCATGACGCAGGAGCTGATTCTGCTTGCGGCGGAATACGCGCGCGGCGCGGGCTCCCCGATGATGCTCATCGGCAGGATTCTGCGGGATTGGAGCCGCGCGGGCATCGCGACGACAGAAGCCGCGCGGCAGGAGCACGAGAGCCATCTCCGCGAGGCGGGCAGGAGCGCGGCTGGTTCGACTGCACCGAGCGAACAGGGCGGATTCATCAAGCACAACTACACGCAGGATGATTATAAACGCATGGTCGTCAATCTGGACGACGAGGAGGACAACTGATGCTCAGCCGTGAAAATGTGATGCGCGAGGCGCTTTCGGAAATGGAAAACCAGCGCGCAAAAAACCTAAGCGAAGAAAAAAAGCGGCGCGACGAGGCGGAGCGGCGAAGCCCTGCGATTGCGGAACTGCTGGCCCGCCGTCAGAAGCTGCTGTTTTCCGGCATGCGGCAGGCGTTCGCGTCGCCCGAACAGGCGGCGAGGATTTCCGCGTCCATGAAGGATCAAATGGAGCGGATGAACGCCGACATTCGGCGGGAATTGGTGAAAAGCGGCCTGAGCGCGGATTATTTGCAGCCCGTCTACCGCTGCCCGCTCTGCAAGGACACGGGATATGTCGGCGAACCGGTGCACGAGCAATGCGTCTGCCTGAAGCGCGCCGTGCTCAATCGGCTCTATGACAACGACGGTTTGCAGGGACTGAAAACGCAGAATTTTGAAACCTTTGACGAAAACATCTTCCCGGATGTTCCGCTCGAGGGCAGAAAGGGCACACAGAGAACCTACATCCGCAAAATCCGACAGATTTGCGAACAATATGCCGATGCGTTTGAACCGGCAAGCGGAAAGGGCGTGCTGCTCTATGGCGCGTCGGGTCTGGGCAAGACGTTCCTGCTCAACTGCATGGCGCAGCGCGCGCTGGCACGGGGATATTCGGTCGTGGTGATTTCGGCCTACAAGCTGACGGAGACGCTGCGGCGCTATCTGTTCAACGGCGACGGTGCGGAACAGGTGCAGGATATTCTGACCTGCGACCTGCTGGCGATTGACGATCTGGGCAGCGAACCGATGATGCGCGGCGTGACAGTCGGCTCGATCTATCACGTCATCAGCGAGCGCCACAACGCATCGCGGCCGATGATTCTTTCCACCAACTGTTCGGTGCAGCAGCTCTATGAAAAATACGAGGATCGCATCGCGGCGCGGCTTTGCGATCAGAGCCGAATGACGATTATCGAATTCATCGGTGAAGACGTTCGCCGCTTTGCGCATTAAACAGACTACGGAGGTCAGCGGAAAACCGCGTCTCCGGATGAATGGACATGTGGGAGGGCGATATGGTTTATCTGAAATCGTTTGAATTTCCGGATGACGACGCGGAATTTGATTTTTTGCTTAATGTCAAGAGGAAGTGCTACGCATCGTTCTATCCGTTCAAGATTCTCTCCCGCCGTCGCTTTGAGAGGATTGATTTTGAGCCGATCACAATGCTGTATGGCGGGAATGGTTCGGGTAAATCGACGGCGCTGCATGTTATAGCGGCGCGCGCAGATGTGAGGTGCGACGCACGTTTCAACAAAACCAGCTTTTTTGAAGACTATGTGAAGCTCTGTCGAATGGATGCGGACGACATTCCAACCGGCAGTCGCCTGTTAGCCAGCGACGACGTGTTTGACGAGATGCTGGACACGCGCGCGTTCAACGACGGCATGGATCAGAGACGCGAAACGGTTTTTGAAGAATATTTGGCAAATAAACGCAGTCATTTTCAACTCTCTTCGATGGCGGATTATGAAAAGCTGCGCCTTGTCAACAGCGCGCGGCATAAAACGCAGTCTCGCTATACGCGCGAGGAGCTTGGAATGAATGTGCGGACGTATTCTAACGGTGAAAATGCGTTCAAAATGTTTACAAACGCCATTGAGGAGGATGCGTTGTATTTGCTGGATGAACCCGAGAACAGCCTGTCGCCCCAAAGACAGATTGAATTGACGGAATATATCGAAAATGCGGCTCGCTTTTTCCGGTGTCAATTTGTAATCTCGACCCATTCGCCGTTTTTGCTTGGGCTTCGGGGCGCGAAAATCTATGATTTGGACAGCGATCCGGTGGATGTGCGCAGGTGGACGGAGCTTGAAAACGTGAGGGTATATTACGAGTTTTTCAAGAAACACGAGAAAGCGTTTTTAACCGAATAAAAAAGAGGACGACCATCCATTCCGGATGAATCGTCCTCTTTTGACGTATGGGAGATTGTGTAAACTGACGCTTTGCGGCCTTCGGCGGAGGTCAGACGGGCTAAACCCGCTTACATCAACCCCGCCGCCTGAAGCTGACTGCGCAGGTTGCTCACCGCGCCCTCGAGCGACGTGTAATCAATCGGGGAGAGGGAGAGGAGCGTCTGCACCGCGCTGATGGCGGTATTGATCTGCCGACGGGTATCGTTGGAGAGATCCGGCGCAGAGCCGACGAGCTGATACGCCGTATAGACCAGATTGCTCGCGTCGCTCACGATGTTTTGAAGATCGGAGGGCTGCTGTGCGGCGGTGTAGGCGTCGTGAATCTGGCAGATATGGTTGGCGATGTCGTTTGTGCTCTTGAGCGTGGCGAACTCGCCCAGATACTTGCGGATGGTGTCGCCGTAAGCGTCGATATAGTCATAGAGCGGATGGCCGCGCGGAATGAGCACGATGCCGCGCGTTTCCACCGAGTAGGACGGGCAGTAATCCGTCGCCAGCAGGCCGGATTCCGTGCAGACGGAAACGGATTTGTGCATGCTGCAATAGGCGGTCGGCACGCTGTCCGCGCTCCAATAATCGGTGATGGTCTTGTAACCGTTCACGTCGTTGTAGCAGGCGTCGGTCGCCAACTGCCCGCTCACGCCGCAGGTCGTCACGCGCACGAGGTTGTAATCGCTCGGCGTGCCGTCGATGATTTCGCGGGAATCGAGGTTCTTCGCCTTGTGGATTTTCTCCATGAAGGATTGCCAGAGCGGCGCGGCGGCGTTGCCGCCCGTCGCCTTGGAGGAGAGCGCCTTGTAGTTGTCGTGGCCGATCCAGACGGAGCCGGAATACCAGCCCGTCATGCCGGCGAAGAACACGCCCTTGCTGTCCGAGTTCGTGCCGGTCTTGCCCGCGACGACCTGCGAGGAAATCTTCGCCTTGGTGCCCGTGCCGCTCTGCACGGCCTCCTTGAGCATATCCACCACGAGATACGCCGTCGAGGGCTTGAACACCTGATGGCGATCCTGCTGCTGGTGCATATCCACCACGACGTTGCCGTTGCTGTCCACAATGCGGGAGAAGGAGAGCGGCTGCTGATACACGCCCTTGTTGGCGATGGTGCCAAAGGCGACGGCCATCTGCACCGGGGTGAGGCCGGAGGAGCCGAGCGCCAGACCGAACGGATCGGCGTTGATGTTTTTATCGGGGATGCCCATCAGGTGCAGATATTCCACCGAACGGGACACGCCCACGTAGGTCATCAGAATCTGCGCCGCGGCGGTGTTATAGCTGTTGCGCAGCGCGCTGCGGAAGCTCTGCGGCCCCTTGTATCCGCCGCCGCCGTAGTTCTTCGGCCACGAATCCTTGCCGCTGGAATCCTTCCAGCCGGAAATCGGAACGGGCATGTTGTAGGCGATCGACGCGGGGGACGCGCCCAGATCAATGGCCGGGGCATACACCGTCAGCGGCTTGATGGAGGAACCGACGGGCATGGTCATGCCGCTGGCGCGGTTGAGCGTCTTACGGGTGGTGGGCTTGTAGCGCCCGCCGACGATGGCCTTCAATTCGCCGGTGCGGTAGTCAAACACGCAGGCGGCGGCCTGCGGCTGCTCGATTTCGGTGTAGGTGCCGTCCGAATTGCGGGATTGATACACCTTGTCGGACGGGTCGCGCAGGCGGGGATAGCTGCTCCAGTTCGCCAGCGTATCCTCCACGATTTCCTGAATCTCGGTGTCGAGGCAGAGGTAGACGCTGTAGCCGCCCGTGCGGAGCTTGTTTTCCATCGCGTAGCGGTTCGCGGAGGTATCTTCCAGCCCGTTGAGGTCGAGGAAGGTATCCACCACGTCGCTGATGGCGTATTCGACATAGTGCGGATAGGCATACATATCCGTCGAAGCGGGCGATTTTTCCAGCACGCTGGCCGTCGAGCGATCCAGCGCGGCGTTATACTGCTGGGCGGTAATCAGCCCGTTTTCGCGCATCTGCCGCAGCACGTAATCCGTGCGGTTGTTGGTGATGTCGGGCGTGCTGCTGCCCTCGGTGTTGCGGGTGTAGAAGTTGCTGCGCGGGTTGTAATAATTGGGGCTTCGGGTCAGCCCGGCGAGCATGGCACATTCGCGCAGGGTGAGCTGATCGAGCGACTTGCCGAAATAGCCGTAGGCCGCCACGCGCACGCCGTAGTAGCTGCCGCCGAGGAAGATGGTGTTCAGATAGCTTTCCAGAATCTGCTTTTTGGTGTAGCGCGTCTCCAGCTCCATTGCCAGATACGCTTCCTGCAATTTGCGCTTGTAGGATTGCTCGCTGGAAAGCACGGTCTGCTTGATGAGCTGCTGGGTGATGGTCGAGCCGCCCTGCGTGGAGCCGCTGGTGAAGTTGGCGACCAGCGCGCCCACGATGCGCTTGACGTCCACGCCGTTGTGCTCGTAAAAGCGCGCGTCCTCCACGGCGATAAAGGCGTTTTGAAGCATTTCCGGAATCTCGTCGATGGAGACCATGATGCGGTCTTCCGTGCCCTGGTAATCGGTGATGAGGTTCCCCTGGCTGTCGTATATAAAGGAAGTTTTATCCTGAGCATCCAGCGCGGCGAGATCGAGCGTCGGCGCGGTATCGACAAACGCCTTGGCGATGCCGACCACCGCGCCCAGAAGCGCAAGGGCGACGCACAAAGCGAGAACAAAGGACAGGCGAATGGTGGTCGCTGCGACGCTGAGCACGAAATTCGGCTTTTTGGTGCGCGCCTTGAAAATGGAGCGCGCACGCGGATGAACGGCGCGATTGGGCATGATTCTCCTCCTTGCCAACAGGGTAAAGCGCCCGGAAAGAAACAGGGCGATACGATATTATACCACACATCCGGCTGTTTCGCATCAAAAACCGCAAAAGTTGCGGAAGAATAGCTTTTCCGAATCGGCCATAGGCTCAGGGGGAGGGGATGGGCGTGACGGAAAAGCAGCTCAAACGGTATTCCGCGCGGGTGCGCAGGCAGCGGCGGCTGAGGCGGCTGACGCTCGCAGCGCTGGCGCTGCTGGCGGTCTTTCTGCTGGTGGATCGAAATTTCCGGCCGCTGGTCTTCTCTCTGGCAGAGGCGAGGAGCGCCGCCATGGCGACGCGCGCACTCAACGCCGCGCTGACGGAGGCGCTGGAGGACGGCGTGGACTACGACGATCTGATGAACGTGCGGATGGATGACGGCGGGCAGGTTTCGCTGCTTTCCGCGAACACCATGCGCATGAACGCGCTGGCGGAACGGGCGGGCGACGCGGCGCTGCGCAAGCTGGAAACCGTCAGCGCGCAGAAGGTCGATGTGCCGCTTGGCGCGGCGCTGGGGCTGACGCTGCTGGCGGGCAGCGGGCCGCGCATCCCGATTTCCATCGTGCCCGTCGGCTCGGTGCAGACCGATTTCGAAACGGAATTTGAGGCCTGCGGCATCAATCAGACGCGGCACAAGGTCTATTTGCAGCTATCGGCCAGCATCCGCATCGTCATTCCGACGGGGGCGAAGACGACGAATGTGACGGCCAACATGCTGGTGGCGGAATCCATCATCGTCGGCAAGGTGCCGGAGAGCTTCGTGGGATACAGGCTGAGCGAGGCGGAGCTGAACATGGCGCCGTAATCGCTTGCCTGTCGGCCGAAAGGATGATATAATACCTGAAAAGGCAGTTGGGGGATGCGGACGATGAAGGTGCTCGATCTGGATATGCATAATTTTCTGACGGACGCCTGCCCGCTCGCCCCGCTGGGGGAAAGGCCGCCGGAGGACTGCGCCGAGCCGTACAGCGACGAGCAGGTGATCCGCTTTCTGGAGACGCAATGTGGGCTGAGCCGCGCGCATCCCGTGCCAGGGATGATCTTTGACACGCACGACAAGGCGCTGGATTTCTGGCTGGCGCGCATGCAGTGCGGCGAGCTGAGCGCGCCGTTCGACGTTGTGCACGTCGATACCCATTCCGACCTCGCGTTCGGTCCGCCGGGAACGGATTTCGTGCTCAAGGCGGTGCTGACCCGCAGACCAGACGTGCGCGCCACGCTTGAAGCCTATCGCGTGGGAAAGAAGCTCGACGAGGCGAATTATCTGCTTTTCGCGCTGGCCTTCCGCTGGATCAGCCGGCTGACGTATGTGCGCAACCCGAAATCGCGTCAGGATATCCCCGGTCACCTACTCGATTCGGATGGAAACATCCGCCTGTGCAGCGCCATTTCCGCGCTGATGGAGGGGACGAACGGCCGCGAGCCGACCGTTCCGTTCGAGGTCTTTGACGATTATCCGCAGTTTCGCGAAACGGGCTACGATTTTGTGACGATGGCGCAGTCCCCGCGCTACGCGCCCGCCTCGGCCGACCGCATCATGCGGCTGCTGGAGCCGTATGTGATGAAAATCGACGGCTGACCCGCGAAAAAACGGCAAGAAACCAAGCGAAACGGAAAAAATCATCTTTTTTTCAAAAGAAGGGTTATAATTTCCATATTTGTACATAAAATGCAGTGTATAAAAAAGATCGTGTCGGATTGAACCTTTGAGGATTGCGTTTGAAGCCGCCCGGCGGAGAAAAATTCGGATTACAGGAGGGTGCCTAACATGGATACGGTACGTGTGGTCGTTGCGGACGACAATATACAGCTCAGGGATATGGTCGCGGAGTATTTGCAGGAGCAGAACGGCATTGAAGTGGTCGGCACGGCGGGCGACGGCGTGGAGACGCTGCGGCTGGTGACGGAATGCGAGCCGGATGTTCTGGTCTGCGATCTGATTATGCCGCAGATGGACGGTTACGCCGTTCTGGAACGGCTTCAGGCGATGAAACTATCCAAGCAGCCGGGCGTGATCGCGCTGACGGCGCTGGGACGCGACGATTTCATTTCCCGCGCGGTGAATCTCGGCGTGAACTATTATATGGTCAAGCCGTTTGATTTTATGATGCTCGCCCAGCGCGTGTATGAGGCGGCGGGGGAGAGCCTGCGCGCCGAAGCCATCAGCGCGAAGATGATTAAGCAGCAGAGCGGCAAAACGGGCGGCGAGACGCTGGAGGAGCGCATCGCGAACCTGTTTTTGACGGTCGGCATCCCGGCACACATCAAGGGCTATCAGTATCTGCGCGAGGCGGTGCGCATGGTGATGGATAACCCGGAGCTGATGGGGCGCATCACCAAGGAGCTTTATCCCGGTATTGCCCACCGCTTTGGGACGACGTCCAGCAAGGTGGAACGCGCGATTCGCCACGCCATCGAGGTGGCGTGGAACCGCGGGCGCATCGACGCGCTGGACGAGGCCTTCGGCAAGAACGTCTGCGCGCTGGACGATAAGCCGACCAACGGCGAGTTTATCGCGCTGGTCGCGGATCGGCTCGGCGCGGGGAAGAGCGCGTAAGCGCGTTTTCTGCCGAAAAGGGGACGGTTTTGCCCCGATGCGCGAAGAAGAACAGATAAAGCGCGAACGCATTCCGTTGCGTTCGCTCTTTTCATATACCTGTAAAAAATTATTCCCTGAAATCAAAAAGCTGTTTGGGTGTGATCTCCAAGACTTCGCAGAGTTAGAATATCACATCAAAAGAAACGCCGACATATCCAAGTTCAATGGCACTGATGTGGCTTCGGTCAATATCGGCCAGTTCGGCCAGTTTCATTTGGGTCAAGCGTTTTTTCTTTCGGTAATAAACGACGTTCAGCCCGAATTGTTCGTAGAACTTTTTGTATTCTGGTTTCATACTCTCACCTCGCTTTATTCTAGGTGAGAAAAAACAATAAATAAACCTTGTGAAAATCACATAATGTTGTTGACACAAATCAAATAAGGCGTTAGAATGATAATAGAACAGTTGAAAGATCGGGTATAGGGTAGGGAAAAGAGTGGCCGAGAAAGATTGTCAAGAAAACTGGAAAGGAAAGGAGAGCACAAAGAGATATTTACTCAATACGAATTCAAAAAAGATTCATGATTTGGAGAATATCGATGGAAGATGCAAAATCAGTTGTATGAGGGAAGAATACAAGCAGTTTTTTGATACGTTAGAAGAAGCGATGAGTTTTCCAAGTAAGGAAAATCCGTTGGGAAAAACATGCAAATTTTGCATAATAAGGAGATAAAAAATGGAAAAGAATATGAAAAAAATCATACTTTTTACGATTTGTTTGGCAGTGGGCGGCGTATTGTATTGGCAATATGGATATGTCGAGCCATTGCAAAAAGCTCAGTATTACACAAGAATTGAATTGTATCAGCTAGCAGAAAATATTTATTCGAAAATGATTCAAACGTCTGAAGTGTCAAGATTGAGAGCCAACAATAAGAGCCTTTTGCTTTACTATAACAGTGAAGCAGGAATAGCAGAACGGATTCTGAAAAATGAGAAACAAGAGATGGAAAGACTGAGACAGGAAAGAATAGCAAGTGAAAGTGCATATATTGTATTGGATATTTCAGATGTTAAAATTGAAAGTAATTCTTTGTATGTGACGTGTACAGGAAAAATTACGAATAACGGAAAGAACACATATAAGTACGTTCGAGTAAAAGGCGCATTTCGGAATGCAGCAGGAACAACAGTAGATACATCGTCGGGATATGCGGTTGGATCAGAGGGATTAGCGCCAAATGAATCATCGTCGTTTACGCTATCTGTAAAGAAAGATTCAAGTATAAAATCGTGTTATGTAAGCCTGACAGACTATAAGGTGGAATAATTGAAAACTAAAAAAGAAGAAGGATAATTATGGGTAGTCCGAAAAAAACGAATTTGAAGATGAGAAAATAGAGGAAATAACTGCGTGGAAAAGAAAAGATGGGAAGGTTGAGACTATAAGGGAATATTCGATTATCTCAAATGCTATGTTTTTTTATAGACGGACGAAGTATACAGGTTGACTGCATAATCATGCAAATTTTATATTCGCACCTCTGCCGACGCGGCTTCCCCTCCGCGCCGGTATTTTTCTTTACAGCGAATCCCATCGCTTTTTTTGTCCGTAAGCCTTGCCAATTTCGCGGTTAGAGGGTACAATAGACAATGTGTAGATAGGAGTATGAGCATGCAGGAAACGTTTGTCGGCCGCCTACGAGGCGCGTGCGCCGTTTTGCCGGGCAGTCATGTGCTGGTTGCGGTCAGCGGCGGCGCGGATTCGACGGCGCTGCTTTGTTTTTTCTGCGAAATTCGGGAAACATACCCGATTTCCGTCTCCTGCGGCGCGGCCTCGGAGGAGGACATGCGCTTTGTGAAAGCACTGTGCGAACAAAAGAACGTTCCGTTTTACGGCGGACGGGTTGACGCGCCGGGTTACGCGCGGGCGCACGGGTGCGGCCTTGAGGAAGCGGCCAGAGCGCTGCGCTACGATTTTCTTGAGAGGACGGCGGAGGCCGTCGGCGCGGACGCAATCGCGTTGGCGCATCATCGGGGGGATCAGGCGGAGACCGTGCTGCTTCACGCGGCGCGGGGGAGCGATATCCGCGGGCTTTGCGCAATGCGCTGGCGGCGGGGGAAGCTCATTCGTCCGCTGCTGGACGCGGAGCCGGAGGCGCTGCGCGCGTATCTGCGGCGCATCGGTCAGCCGTGGCGCGAGGACGAAACCAACGCCTGCGAGGATTACGCGAGAAACCGGATTCGCCGTTCGGCGCTGCCTGCGCTGGCGGCGGCTTATCCCGACGCGCAGGGGGCGCTTGCGCGGCTGGCCGCATCGGCGCAGCGGGATGAGGATTACTTTGCCAAGCGGCTTGACGAGCTGGGGCTCGGCGTGCCGCTGAAGCTGGTCAACGGCGCGTGTCTGCCGCGGGAAAAGCTTGAGGGGCTGCATCCGGCGCTGGCCGGTCGGGCGCTGGTCGGACTGATTGAGCGCGCAGGCGCGCCAACGCAGAGCGCACAGACGGTCTCGCAGCTGCTGGACGGTCTGCCGGGGCGGGGCGCGATGAACCTCTCCGGGGGCGCTCGGGCAGAGATCGGCGCGCGGTATGTCGCCATCCTCCGCGCGGGGCAAGCCGTCGCGGAAACGTCGCTCAACCTGTCGGGGGCGACCGAAACGCCGTTTGGCATGTTCATCGTCCGCCGAGCCGAACCGGGGGAGACGGGCGACGGCGTACACAGCCAGACCGTAGACGCAGACCGATTGGCGGGCGCGGTGATCGCGCCGTGGCAAAGCGGCGAGGCGATGACGCCGTTCGGGGCGAAAAGCCCGGTGCGGATGAAGAAGCTGCTGGAAGACGTGGAGCACGCGCTGCGCAGAAGCGTGCCCGTGCTCAAAAACGGAGAAAACACATTGCTATGGATGCCGGGCGTTCGTCCGGCTGAGATATGCCGCGGCGGGAGCGGAAACCGCGTGCTGATTGCGTTTGTCAATCGGTTCGAAGGCGATTTTCGCTCGGCGGCGGCAAACCAATATTTCAATTCAGGGGGAACAAAAGCATGAGTGAGCAAAGAAAAACGTATGCCGATCTGAAGGATGAACTGCTGATTACGCGCGACCAGATTGCGGTGCGTGTCAAGGAAATGGGCGCGGAAATCACGCGCGACTTCGAAGGCAAGGATCTGACCGTGATCTGCATCCTCAAGGGTGCGGTGGTGTTTTTCGTGGATCTGATCCGCGAAATCGACCTGCCGATGACGATGGATTTCATGGCGATTTCCAGTTATGGCAGCGCGACCAAGTCCTCCGGCGTGGTGCGCATCCTCAAGGATCTGGACAAGCCGATCAACGGCAAGGACGTGCTCATCATCGAGGACATCGTCGATTCCGGCATGACGCTCTCCTTCCTCAAGGAGAATCTGCTCAGCCGCGGCGCGGCCTCGCTGCATATCGCCACGCTGCTGGATAAGCCGGAGCGCCGCCGCGTGCCGCTGCATGTGGATTATTCCGGCTTCACGATTCCGGATGAATTCGTCGTCGGTTACGGCCTCGATTACGCGGAAAAGTATCGCAACCTGCCGGACATCGGCGTGCTGCGCCCGGAAATCTATGAATAATACGCTTTCGCCGCGGCGCAGGCCGCGTCAACTGGAGGTTCCCATTGAAAAAATCATATAAGGGCTTTCCGATTTACGCGCTGATTATCATCGGCGTACTGATTGCGACGCAGCTTTTCTCCTCGTCGTTCAGCAGCCAGCGCGGGCAGAAAATCGAAGCGGCCAAGCTGTTTGAATATATCGACAGCGGTGTGATCGACGCCGTCGCGCTGGAAAGCAGCACGGCCTACGCGCACATGAAGGCGAGCTCCATTCCGCTTTCCGCGTTTTCCAATGCGGCGTATGATTTCAGCGCCGTCATTTCGCGGGATACGTTTGTGGAGACCTGCCGCCAGCTTGCCGCCAGAAAAGCGGGCAAGCCGCTGGAGGACATCACGGAGATTGACCTCGGGTTTGACCTGATCTATCTGCCGCAGCCCGCGACGCCGTGGCTGCTGGATATGCTGCCGTATATCATTATGACTGTCGGTCTGATGGCGTTCTGGCTGATGATGATGCGCCAGCAGGGCGGTGGCGGCGGCAAAATGATGACCTTCGGCCACAGCCCGGCGCGCGTGTTCGAGCCGGACGGCAACCGCATCACCTTTGCGGACGTTGCCGGCGCGGTGGAAGAGAAGGAAGAGATGCAGGAGCTGGTCGAGTTCCTCAAGAACCCGCGCCGGTGTACGGCGGTCGGCGCGCGGATTCCCACGGGCGTGCTGCTCGTCGGCCCGCCCGGCACGGGCAAAACGCTGCTGGCCAAGGCCGTCGCGGGCGAGGCGGGTGTGCCGTTCATGTCCATCTCCGGTTCGGATTTTGTGGAGATGTTTGTCGGCGTGGGCGCGAGCCGCGTTCGCGACCTGTTCGATCAGGCGAAGAAGCACGCGCCGTGCATCGTCTTTATCGACGAAATCGACGCGGTGGGCCGCAGACGCGGCGCGGGCATGGGCGGCGGCCACGACGAGCGCGAGCAGACGCTCAACCAGCTGCTCGTCGAGATGGACGGCTTCGCGGTGAACGAGGGCGTGATCGTGCTGGCGGCGACGAACCGCAAGGATATTCTCGACCCGGCGCTGCTGCGTCCCGGCCGGTTTGACCGGCAGATCACCGTCGGCTACCCCGACGTGCGCGGCCGCGAGGCGATTCTGCGCGTCCACGCGAAGGAGAAGCCGCTGGCGGATGACGTCGATCTGGCGAACATCGCCAAGCGCACGCCGTATTTTGCGGGCGCGGATCTGGAAAACATTATGAACGAGGCCGCGATTCTCTGCGCGCGCGAGGGCAAGGAGAAGATCACCATGCGCCACCTGAACGACGCGATTGAGCGCGTGCAGATGGGGCCGGAAAAGAAGAGCCATATCGTCAGCGACGAGGACAAGCGCCTTGTCGCCTGCCACGAGGCGGGTCACGCGATTGTCGGCGAGCTGCTGGGCGGCTGCGACGACGTGCATCTGGTGACGATCATGCCGCGCGGCGGGAGCGGCGGCCACACGCTGCTGCTGCCGGACAAGGAGAGCGATTTCACCACCCGCACGCAGCTTCTGGACTTTGTGGCGATGGCGCTGGGCGGCTATGCGGCCGAAACGCTCGTCATGGGGCAGATGTCCACCGGCGCGAGCAGCGACTTGCAGCGCGCGACCGATATCTGCCGCCGGATGGTGACGCAGTACGGCATGAGCGACGACATGGGGCCGATCTATCTCGGCGGCGACCACGACGAGGTGTTCCTGGCGCGGGATTACGGCCAGCAGAGCCGCACGTACAGCGAGGACGTCGCGGCGCGGATCGACGCAGAGGTGCAGCGCAAGATGAACGACGCGCTCGCCCGCGCGACGGCGATTCTCAAGGCGCATCGCGCGCAGCTCGACGGCCTCTCCGACCTGCTGGTGGAGAAGGAGACGATCGACCGCGCGGAGTTCGTGGCCTTCCTCAAGGGCGAACCCTGCCCCGAAAAGAAGGAAGAAAACGTGCTCAGGGAGCCGGAACAGGTTTAACAGACAGGCGGGAGCTGTCAAGCAAAAAAGACCGATATTTCAAAAAAGCAAGTATTTGCGCCCGAAGGTTTCCAAAGGGCGATCGGAAAGCCCTTTGGTGGGGCGGTGGGGCAAAGCCCCATATCCCAAAATGCTTAGACATTGTTTCTTGAAATGTTCGGTTTAAGCCTGACAGCCCCTGCTTTTCCCTATCGCGCGGCAAAACTGCGCGACACGGAAAGGCATGACCATGGGAGGAACGACATGAAAGCGGATTTGCACCTTCATTCCACCGCGTCGGACGGGACGCTCGAACCGGGCGAGCTGGTCGCGCTGGCGGCCGAACTGGGCTTTACTCATCTGGCACTGACGGATCACGACAGCGTGGACGGGCTTGCGCGCGCGACGGACGCGGCGCGGGATTGCGGCGTGACGCTGATCCCCGGCGTGGAGCTGAGCTGCGGCGCGCAGAAGGAGATTCACATTCTCGGTTACGGGTTTGATCCATACGACGAGCGGGTGCTGGAATTCTGCCGCACGCGCACGATGGAGCGCCAGGAGCGCGCGGCGAAGATGGTGCGTCAGCTTTGCGAAAACGGCGTGGAGATTTCGCTGGATCGCGTGATGGAGCTGGCGCGCGGCGTGGTGGCGAGGCCTCACGTGGCGCGCGTGCTGGTGGAGGCGGGCTACGCCAACTCGGTGAGCAGCGCGTTTGACAAGTATCTGCTGCCGGGAAAATGCGGTTACGTGCCCAAGGCGGAGGTGAAGGTCGCGGAGGCGGCTAAGCTGATTGCGGGCGCGGGCGGCGTCGCCGTTCTGGCGCATCCGATGGAATTGAAGATGGGCGAAATGACGCTCGAATCGCTCGTGCACGAGTGGCACGGGCAGGGGCTCGCGGGGATCGAGGTATATCACCCGAGCGCGGCGAACAACAGCCTGCCGTTCCTGCTGCATTTGGCCGAGCGGGAGGGGATGCTCGTGACCGGCGGCAGCGATTTCCACGGGCCGCAGGTTCGCCAGAGCTGCATCGGCGATGGGCTTGACCGCTGGACGACGGCGGAGGCGGACGTTCAAAAGCTGCTGAACCGAATCGGGCTTTGATAGGGTTTGAACAGAGCTTGAATCGGGCTTGAATGGAGCTTTTGCGGAACGGTGAAATGAAACCACACGGATACGCATAATATGGAATCAAAGGCGAGGTGATCGAATTGCCGACGATGACACAGGCGGGCTACACGCCCCCGCAGAAAAGCGCGCCGACGCGGGCGAACCCGCCGGGAAAGCCGAAAAAACCGAAGAAAAACAGAAAACAGAAAAAGGGAATCGGCGCGGCCGGCATTGTTTCGCTGGTGATCTTTCTGATTGCGGTGCTGATCGGCTCCTGCGCGCTGTTTCTGTATGCGCAGACCGCGCCATACAGCGACACGTTTTTGCCGGGAACGACGGTTTCCGGCTATGCGCTTGGCGGGTTGACGGCGCAGGAGGGCGCGGCGGCGCTGGCGATGCTGACCGACGACGCGGTTGACGCATGGCGGTATACGCTGACGTGGGGCGACCAAACCTATACGCTGGACAGCGCGGCGATTTCGCTTTCCGTCGATGTCGCCGCGACACTCGATCCGCTCTGGCAGATCGGACGCGACGGGAATATGCTCACGCGGTATCTGGCGATGCTGTCCCTTCGCGGGGACGGACGCGCGGAAAAGCCGGTGCTGACGTATGACATGGACGCGGTGGATGCGTTTTTGAGCGATATCAAGGCGCAGGTTGACCGCGCCAGCGTGGATGCGACCGTGACCTATGTGCAGGGCAACAGCGAGCCGTTCCGCTTTACGGATGAGCAGACCGGGCTGGAATTGGAGACGGACGCCATCCGCGCGCGGATGGAAGCGGCCATTTTAAGCCTGTCGCCGGGGACGGAAGCGCTTCAGCCGAAGGAGATTTCGCCCAATGTCTACCGCGCGGAGCTTGAAAACGCAACGGTGCTGCGCGCGAGGGTGGTCATGCCGCTTTCCGGCAGCGCGGCGGCGCAGGAGAACGCGGCGCTGGCGGCGGCGCAGTTCCAGAACGTGCGGCTTGAAGCGGGCGAGCGCCTTTCCTTCAATCAGACCGTCGGTCTGCGCACGGATGAATCCGGCTATGTGCAGGCGGAAGAACCGGCCTACGGGCAGGATATCTCCGGCATCGGCGGCGGCGTCTGTCAGGTGTCCACGGCGCTGTATCGTCTGGCGCTGCTCGGCGGACTGGAGGTTGCGGAGCGCAGCGCGGCGGTCTATCCCGTTCCCTATTGCGAGGCGGGGCAGGAGGCGGCAGTCTCCGATCAGGGGCTGGATCTGGTCTTTGTCAACAGTACGCAGACGCCGCTGTTCCTGACGGCGCGCGTTTACGGCACGGACGGCGGACAGACGATGGAGCTTCAGCTCATCGGCCAGCCGACGGACGGTCGGTTTGCGCTTGAAAGCGAAATAGAGACGATCGACGCGCCGGATGAGCCCGTCTATGTGCGCGACAGCGAGGGACGCTACGCGACGTATACCGACGAGCGCATCCCCGTGGGCGAAGCGATGCCCGGCTGCCACGCGACGGTGAAGCGGATCAATGAAAGCACGGAGCAGACCGAGATCATCTCGGAGGATACATACGACGCGGCGGCGCAGATTGTCTACGTCGGCGTTCAGCGAAGGGATTAAGAAAAAAATCAAATATACAGGGAGGAAAACAACATGGAAAAGGTTTGCTTTAAGACGAAAAAGGGCCCGGCGGCGCTCGGACCGTATTCCACGGCGACGATTTACGGCGGCGTGATTTACCTGAGCGGCATGATCGGCGTGAACCCGCAAACCGGCAAGGCGCCGGAGGGCGGCACGCTGGCGCAGGCGGCTCAGGCGTTTGAAAACATCAAAACCGTGCTCGGCGAGCTGGGCGCGGACACGGCCGATGTGCTCAAGACGACGGTTTATCTGACCAACATGGCGGATTTCGGCGAGGTCAACAGGCTCTACGCCGAGGTGTTCGGCCCGGATTATCCGGCGAGAACCTGCGTGGAGGTTTCCGCGCTGCCGATGGGGCTTTCCATCGAGGTGGAGTGCATCGCCCGCGCTAAGTAAACCATGAAAAAAGCGTCCAAGGCGAAACAGACCGCTCGTCTGTTTTGCCTCGGACGTTTGCTGCAAAAGGGGAAAACGCGCTCGGCTTTTATTTCGGCTCTTACGACGACGGATGTGAAAGCGGAGCGTTTCGCATGCGGCGAGCGCCGCGTGTGTCAGAAAAAAAGGAGGCGTCCCACTGTGAGAGAGAGCTTTTCTCCGCAGGAAATCCGCTATTTGAAGCTGCTGCGCAAGCAGTATCGAACCATTCAGGAGGCGTCCGCCGAGGTGGCGCATCTTCGCGCCGTGCTGCGCCTGCCCAAGGGCACCGAGCATTTCCTTTCGGATCTTCACGGCGAGCACGCCGCCTTCCTGCATATTCTGCATAACGCGAGCGGCGTCATCAAGCGCAAGATCAACGACCTATACGGCGATATCCTGTCCAGCCACGAGCGGGACATGCTCTCCACGCTGATCTATTACCCGGACGAGAAGCTGGCGCTGCTCAAAAAGCAGGGGATTGTCAATGCGGAATGGTATCGGCTGACGATCTATCGGCTGCTCGAGGTCTGCCGGATGTGCTCGGTGAAATACACCCGCAAGCGCGTGCGCGACGCGATGCCCAGAGGGATGGGCGCGCTGATGGAGGAAATGCTGCTCAGCGACAACACGCCGGACAAGGAGGGCTATTACCGCGAGGTGATGCAATCCATCCTGGAAACCGGGCAGTCCGACGCGATGATTATCGCGCTCAGCGGCGTGATTCAGGCGCTGGCCATCGACAGGCTGCACATCATCGGCGATATCTTTGACCGCGGGCCGCGCGCCGATCTGATTATGGATGCGCTGGAAAACTACCATCAGGTCGATGTGCAGTGGGGCAACCACGACATCGCGTGGATGGGCGCGGCGGCGCTCTCGGAGGCCTGCATCGCGCAGGTGATCGTGACCTCCGTGAAATACGGCAATCTGGAAACGCTCGAGGTCGGCTACGGCATTTCGCTGCGCCCGCTGGCGACGCTGGCCGCCGCCTACTATGCGGATGACCCGTGCGAGGCGTTTTTGCCGCGCGACAACGGCGAGGAGCTGCACGAGGACGAGATGGAGCTGGCGCGCATGCACAAGGCCGCCGCCATTCTGCAATTCAAGCTCGAAGGGCAGCTGCTCAGCCGCCATCCGGAATACCGCATGGAGAGCCGTCGGATTCTGCACCACATTGATTTTGAAAACAGGACGGTGGAGATCGACGGAAAGGCGTATCCGCTGCGAAGCTGCGCGTTCCCGACGATTGACCCCGCCGATCCGTATGCGCTCACGCCGCTTGAACGCGAGGTGATGGAGCGCATGGTGCTGGAATTTGCCCATTCCGAAAAGCTCCAGCGGCATGTTCAGTTTTTATACAGCGCGGGCGGCATGTACCTGCGCTGCAACGGCAATCTGCTCTATCATGGCTGCATCCCGATGGAGAAAAACGGCGATTTCGCGGCGGTTCCCGTCCATACGGACGAGGCGCTGCGCGGGCGCGAGGCGATTGACGCGGCGGACGTCAAGGCGCGTCAGGGCTATTTCTCCACGCCGGGCACGCTGGAGCGCGAGGACGGGCAGGACTTTCTGTGGTATCTGGGCAGCGGCCCCAATTCGCCGCTGTTCGGCAAGGACAAGATGGCGACGTTCGAGCGCTATTTCGTCGCGGACAAGGCGACGCACGTTGAAAACAAAAACCCCTATTACGATTTCCAGAACGACGAGCAGACCGCGCTGCGGATTCTCGGCGAATTCGGCTTATCCGATTTGGGGTTCATCATCAACGGCCATGTGCCGGTCAAGCTCGGTCAGGGCGAAAGCCCGATTCGCGCCGGAGGCCGCCTGCTCGTCATCGACGGCGGCTTATCCCGCGCGTATCAGCCGGTGACGGGCATCGCGGGGTACACGCTCATATTCACCTCGCACGAATTGAATCTGGTCGCGCACCAGCCGTTTGAATCGACGGCAGCGGCGATTTCCGCCGAGCAGGACATTCATTCCGTGCAGAGTTTGGTCAAGCGGATGCCGCATCGCCTGCTGATCGACGACACGGACGAGGGCGAGGATCTGCGCTGCCGCATTGACGACCTGATGCGGCTGATTACGGCTTATCGAAAGGGCGTTATCAAGGAAGCGCGCAGCTGATGCGGCCTTCTGGCGCAAAGCGCGAGTCGGCGGAAGTTGGCTTTTCGAACGCGCTGCGCCCGAAGAATCATTTGGTCAAGGCTCTGGCTCATAAACAGCAGATTGTCGTTATCGACGCAGAGATATGCGTTTTCCAGCTGGGAACGCTGGAAGGAAAGCGTATAAAGTGGCGGCATAAAGTGCTCCTCTCTGAAACGGATGGGAATGTGCAATCGGCCGCGCCAGGCCAGCCTTTACGGCCGGGCGGGCGCGGCGGGAGCCGATGCGGCGCATGTTCCTGATGGAGTACATGTATGATAACAGACTTCGGGGAGCGGCTCAACCGAAACCTTTGTCGAACAGGGTCGAACGGAAGAATTTGGCCGTTTTACAAAAAACGGGGCTGAAATAATCCCATAAATCACTCAAAAAATAAAGGAGGCCGAGCGGGTTGGAATCTACGAGAATGCACGGCGGCGAGGAATGCGGCGCTTATCTGCGCGCGGCAAAGCACCCGGTGCTCATCGTCTTTGATCTGGATGGAACGATTGCGGACAGCCGCGATATGGCGCGCGAAAGCTATAAGCGCGTGTTTGCGATGATGGGGTACGGCATGATTACCGACGAGCTGGCGGACAGCTTCAACGGGCCGGACGCGGACGAGGTCTGCCGCGTGATGGGCATTGGGCCGGACAGGCGCGAGCTGTACGATAAGCTGGTCGATCAGAACGACGTGGAGCTGACGCGCACGATGGGGCGCATGTTCCCCGGCACGATTCGGATGCTTGACGAGCTGGCGCCCCATGCGACGCTGGCCATTTTGACCAACGGAAGCCAGCGATACTGCGAGGCCAGCATCGAGGCCTTCGCGCTATCGCCGTATATCGTGCTGCACAGCGGCTTTGTCAGCGGCGTGACCAAGGCACAGCGAATCCGCCAGTGGCAGGGCGAAACGGGTGCGACGATTGTGATTGTCGTCGGCGACCGCGTGACGGATATCGAAAACGCGCGCGCGGCGGGCGCTTACGCCGTCGGCGTGACCTACGGCATGGGCGACCGGGAAGAACTGGCCGGGGCAGATTGCCTGTGCGACACGCCGCAGGAGGTTGCGGCCTGCTGCATGCGCCTGATCGACGCGCAATGAGCGGTTGCTTTTTTCCCCGCCACGCGGTACAATAAGAGGCAGGTTTTGCCGCCGACCGGGCGAGCAGGCATGCGCAGAGCAGAGGAGGACATTCCCATGGATAAAAAGAATAAGGCGGTTGTCACCGTCGTCGGCAACGATACCATCGGCATTATCGCCCGTGTGAGCGCGGCGCTGGCCGCGCACAACGCGAACATCTTGGATATCTCTCAGACGGTGCTTTCCGGCATGTTCAACATGATGATGATCGTGGATGTTTCGCTCAGCGATTTTGACACGCTCTCCGCGGCGCTTTCCGCGCTGGGCGCGGAGCTCGGGCTTCAGGTTCGGATTCAGCGCAGCGAAATCTTCGACGCGATGCACCGCATCTGATGGAGGAACGAGATGATCAATACATCTGAAATTTTGCAGACGGTGCGGATGATTACCGAGGAAAAGCTCGATATCCGCACGATTACGATGGGCATTTCGCTCTATGACTGTGTGCATCCGGATCGGGATATTCTCTATCGGAACGTCTACGACCGCATCACCACGCAGGCGAAGGATCTGGTCAGGACGGGCGAGGCACTGGAACGCGAGTTCGGTATTCCGATTGTCAACAAGCGCATTTCTGTCACGCCCGCGAGCCTTGTGGCGGCGGCCTGCGGCGATCCCGTGGTGGTTGCGCGCGCGATGGACGCCGCGGCGAAGGAGACGGGCGTGAACTACATCGGCGGCTACACCGCGCTGGTGCAGAAGGGCATGACTGCCTCGGATCGCGCGCTGATCGCGTCCCTGCCGGAGGCACTCTCCACGACGGAGCGCGTCTGCTCGTCGGTCAACGTGGCGTCCACGCGCGCGGGCATTGACATGGACGCGGTTCGCCTGTGCGGGCAGGCGGTGAAGGATATCGCCGCCGCGACGGCGGACACGGATGCTTCCGGCTGCATGAAGCTGGTCGTCTTTGCCAACGCCGTGGAGGATAACCCGTTTATGGCGGGCGCGTTCCACGGGCCGGGCGAGGGCGACTGCTGCATCAACGTGGGCATTTCCGGCCCCGGCGTGGTCAAGCGCGCGCTGGAAAACGAGGCGAAGGGGCAGCCGTTTGACGTGGTGGCCGAGACGATCAAACGCACGGCGTTCAAGATCACGCGCGTGGGTCAGTTGATCGCCAGAGAGGCTTCCGCGCGGCTGAACGTGCCGTTCGGCATCGTCGATCTCTCCCTTGCGCCCACGCCCGCGATGGGCGATTCCGTGGCGCACATCCTCGAAGAGATGGGGCTTGAGGTCTGCGGCTGCCAC